>Ga0272449_1000040_pt1 | contig 187764 bp, 179 predicted proteins | sample YNPCB0241_FD_198679 | JGI IMG/M metagenome (GOLD analysis project Ga0272449, IMG submission 198679) | Hot spring sediment microbial communities from Yellowstone National Park, WY, United States - YNP-CB-024-1 | ecosystem: Environmental > Aquatic > Thermal springs > Hot (42-90C) > Sediment...
TCCAATTATATTTCCTAAAGTCACAGGTATTAAATTTATTATTAAAAAATTTTTAAAATTCAATTTTGAAATATCAAAATTTATTAAATTTATTAAATTAATATCATTTTTTAAAAAAATTCCAACTGGTATAAAATACATATTTGCAACTGAGTGTTCAAAACCAGAAGCAACAAATGCCATTATTGGAAAATAAATAGAGAAAATTTTAGATAAATATGTTTTTGAACCAATTGCCATCAAAACAGCAAGACAAACAAGGATATTACATAAAATACCCCTTGAAAATCCCTCCAAAAAATCTAAATTGACTTTATTATTTGCGATTGTTAACGCTTTAATTCCCCAAGAATAAGAGTTAAATTGATAAATTTTGCTCAAATAAATTAAATAAGCATAAAAAAGGCTTCCAAAAAGATTTCCAATGAAAACAACAATCCAATTTTTAATTAATTCAAAAAATTTTATACTCTTATTTAAAAATGGGATTATAAGTAAATTATTTCCAGTAAAAAGTTCGGAACCAGTTAAAACAACAAGCATGAGACCAACTGAAAAAACAGATCCACCTAAAAATTGAGAAAATCCTGTTCCAATTTTTATATCTTGTGTAATCATTGTATATAACTCTCCACCAATCGAAATGTAAATTCCAGCAAGAAAGGATAAAATAATTATTTTTGAAATTTTTAAATTCACTTTGCTTTTCCCAATTTCAACCACTCTTTCAAATATCTCTTTTGGTTTTAAATCATCCATTTTATACCTCCGAGACTTTTATTTATTATAATAAAAAAATCAAATTATTATTAATCGTTGACAAATTAACAAAAAAAATTTATAATTACTTTGCTATGGATATAAAATCCTTGATTGAAAAGTTATCTTTAAAAGTTTATTCAGAAGGAAAAAGAGAATTTTTTTCTGAAGGTTTTACATGTGATCTTCTTTCTGTTGTTCTTGCTTCATCTCCAAAAGATTCAATTTGGATAACTGTTCAAAGACATATAAACATAATTGCAGTTGCAACATTAAGGGAGATTAGCGGCATTATAATCGCTCAAGGATTTGAACCAGCAGAAGATACGATAAATAAGGCAAAAGAAGAAGGAATTTATTTATTAGGATCAACTTTAGATTCCTTTACTTTATCTGGAGAAATTTATAAACTTCTAAAAAATGGGTAAATTTATGGCAGATTTACACATTCACTCAACCTTATCTCCATGTGGAAGTCTTGAAATGTCACCTAAAAAGATAATCGAAAGGGCTTATAATCTTGGGATAAATTTAATATCCATTACAGACCACAATTCAATTGAAAATTCATTGGTTGCATCAAATTTAGCAAAAAAATATAATATTCACTATTTATTTGGAATGGAGATTCAAACAAAAGAAGAGATACATATTTTAGTTTATTTTGATAATTATGAGGATATTTTAGATGTTTATAAAATCGTATATGATAATCTTCCAGATATAAAAATTGATCCAGAAATTTTTGGAGATCAAGTTGTTGTTGATGAATATGAAAATATAATAAAATTTGAAAATAAATTACTATTAAACTCAACAGAATTAACACTAAAGGAATTAAATGAAATAGTTTATAAAAAAGGTGGTCTTTTCATTCCAGCACATATAAATAGTGAGACTTTTAGTATAATTTCACAAATAGGTTTTATTCCAGATAATATTATCATTGATTTTTTAGAAATAACTTATAACATAAAAAAAGATGAGTTTATAAAAATTTATCCAAATTATTCACAATATAAATATTTATCATTTTCTGATTCTCATTATTTAAATGAAATTGGAAGAAGCGTTACAGTTTTTGAATTGGATTATCCAAATGTTTCATCTTTAAAAAAAGTTGATAACAATAAGATTTTAATAAAAAGGAGGTAATTATTATGGAAAAGTGTAAGATTCCAGAAAATAATCCCCAATATGAGGCACTAAGATTAACTTTGAAAGTTTTAAAAAGAGACAGAGGACCTCTAATTGAAGCATTACACAGAGCTCAAGAAGTTTTTGGTTATCTTCCAAAAGAAGTTCTCTGTTTTATATCAAAAGAGTTGAACATTCCATTAAGCAAAATTTATGGTGTTGTTACTTTTTACCATTTCTTTAGAACTGAACCAGTTGCTAAATATTTAATAAATGTTTGTCTTGGAACAGCTTGTTTTGTAAAAGGTGCTGAGAAAGTTTTAAAAACATTATCAAAAGAGTTAAATATAGAAGTTGGAGGTACTACACAAGACAAACTTTTTACATTATCAACTGCACGTTGTTTTGGTTGTTGTGGTCTTGCTCCTGTAATGATGATAAATGAAGATGTATATGGAAATTTAAATGAAGAAAGAGTAAAAGAGATAATAAAAGAATATAGGGAAAAAGAGAAAGAATTTCATGGATGAAATTTCTCTTCATATTCTTGATATAGTCCAAAACTCAATTTCAGCAAATGCAAATTTTATTATTGTTAATGTTAATGATGATTCAAAAGAGGATATAATTGAAATTGAGATATTGGATAATGGAAAAGGAATGAGTGAAGAGGAGTTAAAATTAATCGAAGATCCATTTTATACAACAAAGAATTATAAAAAAGTAGGTTTAGGAATTCCACTTTTAAAACAAATTGCTTTTTCAACCGAAGGAGATTTTAAAATAGAAAGTAAGAAGGAAGAGTTTACAAGAGTTTATGCAAAATTTAGAAAATCTCATCCTGATACTCCTCCATTAGGAAATTTAAAAGACACAATTTTAACTTTAATTTTAACTTCAGATAATTTTGATATAAAATTTCAATATAAAAAAGATGGAAAAATTTTAGAGATTGATTCAAGAGAGATTAAAAAAATTCTGGGTGATATCCCAATAAATCATCCAGAAGTTATTAAATTTATAAGAAACTATTTAGAAGATAATTTTAAGAATTTGGAGGTGTAAAGTGAAACTTGAAGATTTAAGGAAAATAAGAGAAAAGGTTCAACAAGAGATTCAATTAAGAGAAGGTAAGGCAAGAGTTAAAGTAATTGTAGGTATGGGAACTAGTGGAATTGCTGCTGGTGCGAGAGAGGTATTGAAAGCATTTCTTGATGAAATTGAGAAAAGAAATTTAAAAGATGTCATTGTCACCCAAACAGGAGAAAAAGGTTTTGCTTCTAAAGAGCCAATTGTGGTTATTCAAGAAGAAAATAAACCTCAAATAATTTATGGAAATGTTACGCCTGACATTGCAAGAAGAATTGTAGTTGAACACATTGTTAATGGCAATCCAGTTTCAGATTATGTTATAGAAGTAGGAGGTTAAAGAAATGCCAATATTTACAGTATTAATCTGTAGTGGCGCAGCATGCTTATCATCAGGAGAGGAGGTTGTAAAAAACAAATTATTTGAATTAATAAAAGAAAAAAATTTAGAAAATGATGTAAAGATAATTGAAACTGGTTGTATGGGTCCATGTCAATATGGGCCTGTTATGATTGTTTATCCAGATGGTTCTTATTATATTAATCTTAATGAAGAAAAGATAGAAAAGGTTGTCAATGAACATTTTATAAAAGGAAGACCTGTTAAAGAATTTTTATGGGAAACACCTGAGGCAAGGAAGAAAGTTGAAGAGAAAAAAATAATTCCATTTTTTGAAAAGCAACTAAAAATTGTATTGAGTAACTGTGGCAATATAGATCCTGAAAATATTGATGAATATATTGGAACAGGTGGTTATGAAGCGCTTGGAAAGGTTTTAACAGAAATGACTCCTGAACAAGTTATAGATATAGTAACAAAATCTGGATTAAGAGGAAGAGGTGGTGCTGGATTTCCTACTGGTCTTAAATGGAAATTTGCAAGAGAATCAAAAGGAGATGAAAAATTTGTAATTTGTAATGGTGATGAAGGTGACCCAGGTGCATTCATGGATAGATCTGTTTGTGAGGGAGATCCTCATGCTGTTCTTGAGGGTATGGCAATTGCAGGATATGCAATTGGTGCAAATAAGGGATATATTTACATAAGAGCAGAGTACCCTCTTGCAGTAAAAAGATTGCAGATTGCATTAAAACAGGCAAAAAAATATGGTTTAATAGGTAAAAATATTTTCGAAACAGGGTTCAATTTTGACATTGAAATAAGAATTGGAGCAGGTGCTTTTGTTTGTGGAGAAGAAACAGCACTTATTGCTTCAATAGAAGGAAAAAGAGGACAACCAAGACCAAAACCACCATTTCCTGCTCAAAAAGGATTATGGGGAAAACCAACAGTTATTAACAATGTTGAGACTTTAGCAAATATAAGACACATTATTTTGAAAGGGCCAGAATGGTTTGCATCTTTTGGAACAGAAAAAAGTAAAGGAACTAAAGTCTTCGCTCTTTCTGGGAAAGTTAAAAATACTGGTTTAGTGGAAGTTCCAATAGGTATTACTTTAAGAGAGTTAATTTTCGATATCGGCGGTGGAATTCCAAATGGCAAAAAATTTAAAGCAGTACAAATCGGTGGACCTTCGGGTGGTTGTATTCCTGAAGAACATCTTGATACTCCAATTGATTATGAATCATTAACAAGTTTAGGAGCAATAATGGGATCTGGTGGTTTAATAGTTTTAGATGAAGATAACTGCATGGTTAGTATGGCAAAGTTTTTCCTTGAGTTTACAGTAGATGAATCTTGTGGTCAATGTATACCTTGTAGAGTTGGTTTAAAGAGAATGTATAATATTCTTGACAAAATTACAAAAGGAAAAGGAACAATGGAAGATCTTGTCATGTTAGAGGAATTGGCAAAAACTGTTAAAACAACAAGTTTATGTGGTCTTGGTCAAACTGCTCCAAATCCAGTTTTATCAACTTTAAGATATTTTAAAGATGAATACATTGAACATATAAAAGAAAAAAAATGTAAAGCAAATATATGTAAATTTGAACTAAAAGAAGAAAAAATTGAAGAGAAAGTTGTAATTTAATTTATAGGAGGTTAAAAAATGGGAAGAGAAAGTATATTTCAAAAATACGAAAATAAACCAGAAAATATTTTGTTGATTTTACATGATATTCAAGATGAAAATCCAAACAAATATTTAACCGAAGAAGATTTAAAAGAAGTTTCTGAAAGATTGAATCTTCCATATAGTTTTGTTTATGGTGTCGCTTCTTTTTATTCAATGTTTTCATTAAAACCAAGGGGTAAATATATAATAAGAGTTTGTGAGTCACCACCATGTCATCTTATGGGTTCAGAGAATATCTTAAATGAACTTAAAAAAATTCTTGAGATAGATATTGGTGAGACAACTAGAGATAATTTATTCACCTTAGAAATTTCATCTTGCCTTGGAGTATGTGGAGTTGCACCTGCTATTATGATAAATGAAGAAGTATATGGTAATTTAACAAAAGAAAAAATAAAAGAGATAATTGATAATTTAAGGAGGGAAAAATGAAATTAGCAAGAGCGCATGTACTTGTTGGTATTGACCCTGAATCTGTTTTAAATGGAGTTTACTCATTTATTGATGAGTTGAAAAAAGTTATAAAAGAAAAAGGTCTTGAAGAAGAGGTAAAAGTTCTTGAAACTGGCTCTCTTGGTCCAAGAGGAATGGGAATAGTTATGGTTGTATATCCAGAAGGAGTTTATTATGTAAATTTGAAAAAAGAGTATATTCCTAAAATTGTTGAAGAACATTTAATTAAAGGAAGACCTGTAAAAGAATTTTTATATAAAGGTGAGATACCTACAATAACAAAAGAAGAAGTCGGAATTAGAAGAAAACAGACAAGAATAGTTCTTGAAAATGCAGGAATTATAGATCCAGAAAATATAGATGAATATATCGGAAGAGATGGTTATAGGGCTCTTGAAAAAGCACTTTTTGAAATGAAACCAGAGGATGTAATAGAGGAAGTTAAAAAATCTGGTTTGAGAGGTAGAGGCGGAGCAGGATTCCCTGCAGGATTAAAATGGGAAGGAGCTAGAAAAGCACAAAGTGATATTAAATATGTAATTTGTAATGCAGATGAAGGAGAACCAGGAACTTTCAAAGATAGGTTGATTCTTGAGGGAGATCCTCATAAATTAATTGAAGGAATGATATTATGTGGTTATGCTATTGGTTCAAACAAAGGGTACGTATATATAAGAGGTGAGTATAAACTTTCAATTCAAAGAATAGCAAAAGCAATTGAGGATGCAAGAAAATATGGATTGTTAGGAAAAAATATTCTAGGCTCAGATTTCTCTTTTGATATTGAAATTAAAAAAGGAGCAGGTGCATATGTTTGTGGTGAAGAAACAGCATTGATTGAATCACTTGAGGGTAAAAGAGGAGAGCCAAGAATTAAACCACCTTATCCTGTAACTTTTGGTTTATATGGAAAACCAACTGTTGTTAATAATGTTGAAACCCTTGCAAACATTCCAAAAATTATTTTATGGGGCTCTCAATGGTTTAGAAGTTTTGGTACTCCTACATGTCCAGGAACAAAAGTTTATACAATATTAGGTCATGTTAACTTTCCTGGTTTAATTGAAGTTCCAATGGGTACAACATTGAAGGAGATAATTTTTTCATATGGTGGTGGAATAAAAAATGGTAAAAGTTTTAAAGCAGCTTTAGTTGGTGGTGCAGCAGGTGTTTTTTTAAATGAATCACTTCTTGATGTGAAGATGGATTACGATAATCTTAAAGAATATAACGCTGTCTTAGGTTCAGGAGCAATTCTTGTTATGAATGAAGATACAGATATTGTTGATATGTTATATTCAATAATAAGATTTTTTAAACATGAATCATGTGGTCAATGTACACCATGTAGAGTTGGAACAGAAGAACTTTATGAGATAATACAAAAATTTAAAGAAGGAAATGGAACGGAAATAGATCTTAAAAGAATGATTTCAATCTCTCAAACAATGTATTTAACTTCTCTTTGTCCTCTTGGACAATCTTTAATTTTGCCAGTTAAAACAGCAATAGAAAATTTTAAAGATGATTTTTTAAAACTTGTTAAAGTTTGATTTCTAAAATTTATTGACAAATTTAAAAATTAATTATAAAATTTAAAAGAAAAAAGGGAGGTGAGAGAAGATTCAAACAAAAAATTTAAAAAACCTTACAAAAGGAGGGTTTAGATGTTAAAAAAGGTTTTAGCACTATTTTTAGTGCTGTTGCTTTTAGTTGGTTTTGGTGCATGGGGTAAAGTATTTTCCCAAGCAAAATTCCCCGATGTACCAAGTGATTATTGGGCTTATGATCAAATTGTTAAGTTAGTTGAACTTGGAATTTTAAAAGGCTATCCTGATGGTACTTTTAAACCTGAAAATCCAGTAACAAGAGCAGAGTTTGCTACAATGGTTGTCCTTGCAAAGAAATTGACTCTTGTTTCACCTGCATCACCAACATTTAAAGATGTTCCAACAAATCATTGGGCATTTAAATATGTTGAAACAGCAGTAAGGGCTGGATATCTTAAGGGTTATCCAGATGGAACATTTGGTCCATCAAGAACAATTACTCGTGAAGAGATTGCAGCAGTTATGGTGAATGTAAAGGGTTTAACAGCAGAAGCAGCAAAAATTACAGAGCCTCTTGTTTGGGGTAATGATTGGAAACAGATTTCAAGTTGGGCAGTTGGTGCAGTAACTGTTGCATATAGACCAGATGTTCAAGTTTTAACATATAGAAGAGGAGTACTCGTTGCACCAAAGGCTGCTGGAACAAGAGCAGAATGTGCATATGCTGTATATAGAGGAATAATTTCACCTCCTCAAGAAACTCCAAGAGTTATAATTGCTCAAACTCAGGAACCAGATGCTCTTGTATCATTTGCAACCTCTATGATGGCTCAGAGAAATATTGCAATGCAATATGAAGATGGTATGATTGGCCTTTGGCCAGATGGTGCACCATTCCCAAGAATGGCTCTTAATGTTCCAAGTTTGAAAGATGGAACTTGGAAAGTTAATCCAGATGGAACAATGGTTACAACATACTATCTTAGAAAAGGTGTAAAATGGAGCGATGGAACACCTGTGAATTACAAGGCAGATGTTGAATATTCTGTTTATGAGATTTATCTTTCTGGAAAAGTTCCTCAAATTCCAACAACAGATCCATATGATAAGATAACAAAAATTGAGTGGCCAGATCCATATACAATGGTTGTATATTGGAAAGAGAAAACACCATATTGTATTTATGGTTTACCAATCTATCCATCACATATTTATTCAAAGATTCCAACAGAGCAATTAACAGCATCTGATGCTGTAAAGAAGCCAGTTCATGCAGGACCTTATAAGATTAAAGCATGGGTTGAAGGTGCATACATATCTCTTGAACCAAATCCATATTGGTTTGGTTGGGCTGGTTCAAAGCCATTGGTTAAAGAGTTTCAATATAAATGGTATCCAGATACAAATACCCTTATGATGAACATAATATCTGGTGCTGTTGATGTATCTCTTATAGGGCTTGGTGCAACAGAGGCAGAAAATGCTAAGAAAGCAGCAAAGAATGTTAAATTCCAATACATACCATCAACATTCTGGGAGCATCTTGAATTAAACACAACAGATCCAATTTTAAGTGATGTAAGAGTTAGAAAAGCAATACTTCTAGCTATTGACAGAGAAGAAATTGTAAGAAAGGTTCATAGAGGAGCAAGACGTGTATCAAAGAATATCTTCTTCTTAGAGGTTGATTTAACAAAGCCAATTAAACTAGTACCAGATTATAATCCAAAAGAGGCAGCAAGACTACTTGATGAGGCAGGTTGGAAACTTGGTGCTGATGGATATAGATATAAAGATGGAAAGAAATTAACTCTAGAACTTTCAACAACAACAAGACAGGATAGAAAAGATCAAGCAACAATTATCCAAAAGAACCTTAAAGATGTTGGAATTGATTTACAACTTAAATTCTTAGCAGCATCATATTTCTTTGGTACTTATACAACTCGTAGAATGTTCCAAATCGCTATGTTCGCTTGGGGTGGTGATCCATTAGATCCAGGTGGTTATACAATTTTCCACTCTTCTCAAATACCAAGCGAAGAGAATAACTGGCAGGGACAAAACTACACAGGTATAAGTGATCCTGAACTTGATGAAGCAATAAAAACTGCTACAACCGAAATTGATCCAGATATTCGTAAAAAAGCATATCAAAAAGCACAAGAGAGAATAACAGCATTAATACCACAAGTACCTCTTAACTGGTGGACAGATATTTACACACCTAAAGCAAATCTTGCAATGGCAGGATTTGATTACTCTATTTCTTCTTCTATAGGTTATACATACAATTCAGAACTCTGGTATTTTGAGAAGTAATAAGGTAAGTTTATTTAATTAATTTTTATTTAATTCCCCCCAGATATTTCTGGGGGGAATTTTACAAAGAGGAGGATTAGAACTTGAGAAACTATTTAATTAGAAGGATTTTACAAATGATACCTCTTGCAATTGGGGTTGCTTTAGTTACTTTTTTGGTTTTAAATATGGTTGGTGATCCTTTTGCACAATATGCGCTAAATCCGAGAATAAGACCTGAAGATATTGCAAGAATGAGACATGCATGGGGTTTTGATCTTCCAATACATTTAAGGTTTTTCAAATGGTTCTGGTCTATGATAACTGGAAATTGGGGTGTCTCTATATTTTCTGGTGGAAGGCCTGTTGTAGAACTTATAAAAATTGCATTATCTTGGACTTTAAAATTTTCAGTTGCTTCATTTATACTCTCTTTTGTTGTAGCAGTTCCAATTGGAATATATTCTGCTTTAAATCAATATAGTTTCTTTGATTATTTATTTACAGCATTCGCATTTTTTGGAATGTCAATGCCAACATTTTGGTTTTCATTTATACTTCTCATGATATTTGGAGTAAAACTTGGATGGCTTCCTATTGGTGGAGTTATGACCCCTGGAATGGAGACAGCACCTTTTTGGATAAGATTTTTAGATCAAACAAAATATTTTATTCTTCCAGTTATTATGCTCTCTCTTTATAGTATGGGTTCTTGGATGAGGTATGCAAGAAGTTCAATGCTTGAAGTTGTAAGGCAAGATTATGTAAGAACAGCAAGAGCGAAAGGTTTGCCAGAAAGAATGGTTATATATAAGCATGCATTAAGAAATGCATTAATACCAATAGTAACACTACTTGGAGTTGCTCTTCCTGGAATCATATCTGGTGCTATGATAACTGAGACAGTTTTTGGAATTCCTGGTATGGGTAGATTAACTTTAAACGCAATGCTAAACAATGATTATCCTTTAGCAATGATTGCACTTCTCTTACAATCATACCTTTTAATTTTAGGTAATTTAGTTGCAGATATTTTATATGCAATTGTTGATCCAAGAATTAAATATACATAATAAGAGGTGAAATATGGCTGTGTCAAGAGAATACGAAACCGAATTAACAACATATAAGGCAGAAACATATTGGCAAATTGTTTTTAGAAGATTAAGGAAACATAAACTTGCTATGATATCTTTAGTTTTATTAATAATAATTATCTTAATCTGTTTAATTGGTCCTTTCTTTGTAAAATATCATTACAACTATATGGAATCAACTGATCCAAATAATCCTTACCTTGGAGAGTATAAGCCGCCATCAAAATATCATCCATTTGGAACAGATGAACTTGGAAGAGATGTTCTTTCAAGAATTCTAATTGGCGGTAGAATTTCTCTATTTGTAGGTTTTGCTGCCATGTTTTCTGCAATTGTAATAGGTGTATTAATTGGTGCTCTTGCTGGATATTACGGAGGAATTTTAGATACACTTTTAATGAGATTCACTGATATAATGTTTTCAATTCCTGTTCTTCCTCTTCTTGTAGTTTTGGCATCTGTTATTCCAGGTGGAGGTATTTGGAAAATCATTCTTGTTATTACTATCTTTGGTTGGATGACTGATGCAAGACTTGTAAGAGGAGTTTATCTCTCATTAAAAGAGCAAGAATTTGCAGAAGCAGCAAGAGCTATAGGTGCAACAAATTCAAGAATAATATGGAGACATCTTCTTCCAAATTCAATGGCACCAATAATTGTCTCATCAACTTTAGCAGTTGGTGGAAATATCATTTATGAAGCATCTTTAAGTTATCTTGGATTTGGAATAATGCCACCAACGCCATCTTGGGGAAATATGTTACAGAATGCTCAAAGCGCAATGTTTAATGCGCCTTGGCTCATTTGGTTCCCTGGTCTTGCGATATTTTTTACTGTTCTTGCTTTCAATTTCCTTGGCGATGGGTTAAGAGATGCTCTTGACCCAAGATTAAAGATATAATTTTTAAGGAGATTTAGATGAAGAATGAGATTTTGTTGGAGACAAAAGATTTAAAAACTTATTTCTATACAGATGAAGGAGTTGTAAGAGCAGTTGATGGAGTAGATATAAAAATTTCTGTTGGAGAAACTCTCGGACTTGTTGGAGAATCTGGTTGTGGAAAATCTGTAACCTCTCTATCTATAATGCGTCTTGTTCCGTGGCCTCCTGGAAAAATAGTTGGAGGAGAGATTTATTTTAAAGGGGAGGATCTTCTAAAGAAAACCGAAGAAGAGATGAGGAGAATAAGAGGAAGCCAAATTTCAATGATTTTTCAGGAACCAATGACATCTCTAAATCCAGTTTTTACAATTGGTTATCAGATAAGTGAAGCAATTTTAATACACCAGGATGTTACTGAAGAAGAAGCAAAAAAGAGAGCGATTGAGATGTTAAATTTAGTTGGAATTCCTGATCCTGAAAAAAGATACAATGAATATCCTCATCAACTTTCAGGCGGTATGAGACAGAGAGTTATGATAGCAATGGCTCTTTCATGTAATCCAGATTTACTGATTTCAGATGAAGCAACTACTGCTCTCGATGTCACTATACAAGCACAGATACTCGAACTTATGAAAGATCTAAAGAGAAAAATTGGAATGGCAATTTTATTAATCACTCACAACCTTTCAATTATTGCTGAGATGGCAGATAATGTTGCAGTTATGTATTCTGGGAAGATTGTTGAATATAGTGATGTTAGGACGATATTTAAATCTCCACAGCACCCATATACTTATGGTCTTTTAAATTCAATTCCTCTTGTAACGAAAAGAAGAAAAAAAGGCGAAAAATTACCTATTATTGAAGGAGTTGTTCCTAATCCATACCATCTTCCAAAAGGGTGTTATTTCAATCCAAGATGTCCCTATGCAACAAAAATATGTAGAGAAGAAGAGCCAAAACTTGAAGAGATTGCCCCAAACCACTTTGTAAAGTGCTGGAATTATTTAAAGCCAAATATGGGGGTTTAACATGCCAGAACCATTGGTTAATGTCAAGAATTTAAAAAAGTATTTTCCAATTCATGGTGGAATACTTGGTGGTGTTATAGCATATGTTAAAGCAGTTGATGACATCTCTTTCGAAATATATGAAGGAGAAACATTAGGACTTGTTGGTGAATCAGGTTCAGGAAAAACAACAGTTGGTAAAACTATATTAATGCTATATCCCCCAACTTCAGGTGAAATTAGATTTCAGAATCAGGTCATTAATAAATTGAGAGGCGAAGAATTAAGAAGAATGAGAAGAAATATGCAGATAATCTTTCAAGATCCATATGGTTCATTAAATCCAAGGATGCCAATTTCAGAAATAATTGGAGAACCACTTGTAGTTCACGGACTTGTAAAAAATAAAAAGGAGATGGTTGATAGAGTTGTCGAAGTTATGGAGTTAGTTGGTCTGAGACCTGAATATGTTAATAGATATCCACATGAATTTTCTGGTGGTCAAAGACAGAGAATTGGAATTGCAAGAGCAATAATTTTAAATCCAAAATTCGTTGTATGTGATGAGCCAGTATCTGCCCTCGATGTTTCAATTCAATCCCAAGTTATAAATCTTTTAAATGAACTTCAAGAAAAATTAAAATTAACATATCTTTTTATTGCTCATGATATGGCAGTTATTAGACATATGTGTGATAGAATTGTTGTTATGTATCTTGGAAAAATTATGGAAATAGCAGAAAACGATGAACTTTTTGATAATCCACTCCATCCTTATACTCAAGCACTTTTGTCTGCAGTTCCAATTCCAGATCCAGATATAAAAAAGGAAAGAGCAGTCCTACAAGGAGATATTCCATCTCCTATAAATCCACCAAAAGGTTGTGTATTTCACACAAGATGTCCTATTGCTATGCCAATATGTAGAGAGGTAGTTCCTGAACAAAGAGAAATCAAACCAGGCCATTTTGTTTCTTGCCATGCTGTTAAATAGGTAAAGGGGGCTTTAAGCCCCCTTTAAATTTTTATGAAAGTTAAAGTGAGGGTTACTCCAAATTCAAAAATAAATAAAATTGTTTCATTTGAGAATAATATTCTTTTTATAAAAATTTCAAAACCACCAATTTTAAATAATGCTAATTCAGAATTGATAGAATTTCTTGAAAAAACATTTTTAATAAAGGGAATAAAAATAATTTATGGTCATAGGGGCAAAGATAAATTGTTGGATATTCCGATTGATGAAAATATTTTTTTAAAAAAATTGAGTGAAATTTTAAAATAAATTTTGGTATCATATATTTTATGAAATATTTATACTTTTTTATAATTTCTTCTATGCTAATTCTATTTGATAGATTAACAAAATATTTTATTTTAAAAAATTTAAAATTTGGAGAATCGATTAAAATTATTGGAGAAATTTTAAAATTTGAAAAGGTAGAAAATAGAGGAGGTGTTTTTGGAATTTTTCCACAAGGGAGGTATTTTTTTATAATAATTTCAATAGTTGCTCTTTTTATAATCTTCATAATTTTCATAAAATTAAAATTAGAATCAAAAATTATCATATTTTTGCTTTCTTTAATATTTTCTGGAATTTTTGGAAATTTAATTGATAGAATTTTTTATGGATATGTTATCGATTTTATAAGCATTAAAAATTTTCCAGTTTTTAATCTATCTGACTCATATATAACAATTGGAGTTATATTGATATTACTATTTTTATGGAAGGAAGAGTTATAAAATTTATTTCAAATGAAAAGGGTGAAAGAATTGATACTTTTTTAAAAAGAAATTTAAATGATTTTAGTAGAGAATATATTAAAAGTTTAATAAAAGAGGGTAAAGTTTTAATAAATGGAGAAATTAAAAAACCTTCATATAAAATAAAAGAAAAGGATATAATTGAAATTTTTATACCAGAGCCAAAAGAATTAAATATTAAACCTCAGGATATAAAAATAGATATTATTTATGAAGATGATGATATTGCAGTTGTCAATAAGCCTCAAGGTATGTTAACTCATCCAGTTGGTAGACAAAATGAGGGTACTTTAGTAAATGGTTTATTATACCATTTAAAAAATTTATCTCAAATTGGAGGAGTTTTTAGACCTGGAATTATTCACAGATTAGATAAAGATACATCTGGTTTATTGATTGTAGCAAAAAATGATTTTGCTCATCAAATTCTTTCAAAAGATTTAAAAGAAAGAAAAATAAAAAGAATATATTATGCACTTGTTAAAGGCGAATTATTTGAAAATGAAGGAACAATTTCAATTCCTTTGACTAAAGATTTTTCATCAAAAAAATTTGTTAAACCATCTCTTCTTGGACAAGAGGCAGAAACATATTTTAAAGTTATTAAAAGATATAAAGGATTTACACTTCTTGAGGTTTCATTGAAAACTGGGAGAACTCATCAAATAAGAGTTCACTTAAGTTTTATTGGATACCCAATAGTGGGTGATAAAATATATGGAATTACTTATACAAATTTAAAAGGACAATTGCTTCATGCTAAAAAATTGATTTTTCTTCATCCAAGAACTAAAGAAGTTATGAATTTTGAAATATCACTTCCAGAATATTTTGAATCATTTTTAAAGGGACTTCAGGAACTCAACAAATAATTTATTAGGATTTAATGGTTTTGAAGAAAATTCTGGATGAAATTGTACTCCAATATAAAATGGATGATCTTTCAGTTCAACAATTTCAACTTCTCCATCTTTACTTCTTCCAGATACTATAAATCCATTTTCAATCAATTCATTTATAAAATTTAAATTAAATGTATATCTATGTCTGTGTCTTTCTTTTATAAAAGTTGTTTTGTAAATATCATATGCTTTTGTATTTTCTTTTATAATTATTTCACTCTCACCCAACCTCATTGTTCCACCTAAAAATTTTATTTCTCTTTGAGATGAGAGTAAATCAATAACTGGGTGAGGTGTTTCTTTTTCAAATTCAGTTGAGTTTGCTTCTTTTAAACCAACCACATTTCTGAAAAATTCAATTAAAATTATTTGGAGTCCAAGGCAAATTCCAAGAAGAGGTTTTTTATTTTCTCTTGCATATTTTGCTCCTTCTATCATTCCTTCAATTCCTCTTTTTCCAAATCCTCCAGGAATTATAACTCCATCAACACTTTCAAGATTTTTATATAAATTTTGTGTATCTTCAGAAGATATCCAATTAATTTCAATATTTATTCCCAAATCTACTCCAGAATGAATAAGTGCTTCTTTTAATGATAGATACGCATCTTTTAATTCAACATATTTCCCAAGAATTCCAATTTTTTTTGTTTTGTTTCCTTTGTTTATTTTTGATGTAAAATTTATCCAATTTGAAATATATATTTCTCTTTTTTCATTGAACAAACTTTCAATTATCCCTTTTATATTTGATGATATTAAAACTTCTGGTACAAAATAGTGAGAATTGAGGTCTTTAACTGAGATTATTCTCTCTTTTGGTATTCCAAGATATAGAGAAAGTTTTTCTTTTTCTTGTATTCCTATATCTTTTTTACTTCTTAAAAATAAAACATTTGGATAAATTCCTAAACTTCTTAATTCTTTTACTGAATGTTGTGTTGGTTTTGTTTTCAACTCTTCAGTTGTTTCAAGAAAAGGTACATAAGTTACATGAAAAAAGAAAACATCTTTTTCTTCAATTTTTAATTCTGAAGATGCTTCAATGAAAGGAAGTGATTCAATATCACCAACAGTTCCACCAATTTCTGTAATAATTATTTCACCATTATCTTTTTTTAAAACATCTTTTATTGAGTTTATTATCTCCCTCGTTAAATGAGGAATTACTTGAATTGTTTGACCAAGGAAATCTCCTTTTCTCTCTTTTTCTATTATACTTTTATATAAATATCCACTTGTAATGTTATTATATCTAGATAAATCTTGGTTTAAAAATCTTTCATAATGGCCAATATCAAGATCAACTTCACCACCATCTTTTGTTACAAAAACTTCTCCATGTTGATATGGATTCATTGATCCAGCATCAACATTTAAATATGGATCAAACTTTAACATAGAAACAGAATAACCCATACATTTAATAATTAAACCAAGAGAAGATGCAATAATACCTTTACCCAAGGAGGACATTACTCCCCCTGTTATGAAAATATACTTTGCCATATATTTTTCAATTATATCTCTATTTTCTCCATTACTTCAACTTCTACATGTGCAATATCAATTATTTTACTAATTGCTTCAATTAGTGCTTTTCCCATATCTGATTCAAGACCTTTTTTCCATTTATCAAGAGATTCAACAGTATATCTTACGTAAAATATATTTGCTTCTCCATAAAGTGGCTTATAAACATCATAATCTTTTGCTCCCCACTCTCTTTGAATTGGCATAAATTCATTAAGCCATGCCTTAAAATCATCAAGATTTTTTCCTTCCTTTAATTTGTCCTTGTAAATTATGTAATACATTTTCCACCTCCTCTTAAATTTTCTAAATTAATTATCTTACTTTTTAAAATATTTTTCAAATTAACAAGTTAAATGAAATATAGCAGCAACTTTTTTGTTACCAATCTCATTAAATTTTTTAACAGCCTCTTTTGTTTTTAAAATAAAAAATTCAATCTTCTCTTCTTTTAATTTATTTGTTAAATTTTCACTTACTTTCATTAGACCATTTGCTCCTGTTCCAATTATTAATATTTCTGGCTTAAATTCTAAAACTTCAAAAATGTCATGAATTTGAAGCAAATGTCCTTCTTCTCTCCACCAATTTTCAATTATCTTATCTCCTAAAATTATTAAATCAGATGTAAAAATTTTTCCATCAATCACTAATTTCCCAAATTCATAATGTTCTATTTTCATAGTTTATAACCAATTTTTCTTAAGAACTCTTTTCTTTTTAAAATATCCTCTTCACCTTCAAAACCTAAAGGTGGAAACCCATCAACTACTCCTAAAACACCTCTTCCTTGTTCTGTTTCTATAACTACAACTTCAATTGGATTTGCACTTGCAGCAAAAATTCTAACTACCTCATCCACCATTTTTACTCTATTTAAAACATTTATTGGATATGAATCCTTTAAAAATATTACAAAAATATGTCCTGCTCCAATATTCATGGCATTTTCTTTTGCGAGTTCAATCAATTCTTTATCATTTCCTGCATATCTGATTAATCTTGGGCCTGATGATTCATTAAATGCAATTCCAAATTTAATTGATGTTGAACTTGTAATTAGTGTTTCATATAGATCTTCAACAGTTTTTATAAAATGAGATTGACCAATTATTACATTTAAATTCTCTGGATTTTTGATTTTAACAATCTTTATTTCCATAAAAACCTCCTAATAAATAAATTTACTTAATATTTATCTCTATAAAATTTAATGGAATTAAAAGATTTATTTCATCAATTCTAATTGGTAAACCAAATGCATAGTTTATTATATCGAACTTTTTTGATTCATATTCAATTTTTAAAAAAATGTCACCACTCTGTTTTGAGACAACTCTTATTAAATCAGTTAATGGTTTATCAATATCAAATTTTAGCAATTCCTCTTTCAGTTCTTCAGATAAAATTCCACTACACTTGGGATAAATTTTAACATTTTTAATAAATATATTTTCACCCTCTTTTATAACTCCAATTTTCTCTTCAACAAAAATTCTTTCATCTTCTTTTAAATAAACCTTCCATCCAAAACCTAAAATGTAATTTTTATCAACTTTTTGTGTTAAATTAAAAATTGCAATATATAAAAAAGCAATTAAGATAAATATTAATAAAGTTTTTTTCATAACAATTTTAATTATAACAAAGTTTTATGTTATAATTTAGCGATATAATTTTTTTAGGAGTTTAAGATGGGTTATGAAGTTATAAAGGTTGCTTTGATAATCTTTTTAATTAGAGTTGTTGGAATTACAATTTCAAGTTTCAGAACAATTCTTATGGTTAAAGGTGAAAAACTTTTAACATTTATAACTTCATTCATTGAAACTGTTCTTTATGTAATAGGATTGAATCTTGTTCTTCAACATCTTGATAATTTTCTTAATCTTTCAGTGTATTCTTTAGGATTTGCAGTAGGTAATTATATTGGAATGTTAATAGATGAAAAACTTGGAATAGGATATGAGACATTTATTGTCATTCCATCTTCTTGTAATGGGGAGATAACTAAACTTTTAAGAAATGAAGGTTACATAGTTACAAGCGTAAAAGGGGAAGGTTTAAAGGGAGAAAAGGATGTTCTTTATGTAACACTTAGACGAAAAGATCTTAAAAAGTTTGAGAGATTGATAAAAGAGTTTGATAAGGATGCTTTTTATTTTACACTTGAGACGAAAAGGGCAAAAAAATTTACATACTTGACAAAACATTAATTTCTGTTAAACTCAAGTAGTACCTTTAGGGTACTAAACAATTTTTTAGGAGGAAGCATTAGCATGATTAAAGGAAAAGTTAAGTGGTTTGACTCATCGAAGGGTTATGGGTTCATTACAAGAGATGATGGTGGTGAGGATGTTTTTGTACATTACACTGCCATTGAGGGTTCGGGATTTAAAACTTTAAAAGAGGGAGATCCTGTAGAGTTTGAAGTTCAAGAAGGAAAAAAGGGACCACAGGCAAAGAATGTTAAGAAACTATCTTAATAAATAAGGTTTAAGAAGTTTCTAAGGAGAAAGCCCCAGAATTCTGGGGCTTTTTTATTTTTATGGGAAAAGTTATAAAATATAATTTAAGAATTAGAAAGGAGAAATTATGAAAAAAGCGATTTTAATTTTTTTAATGATTTTACTTTCAACTAATTTAAATATTGTTAAAGGAGAAAATGTTTTTATTGTTAAAAACACGAATCCATCTGGTGAAAATTCTTTTTATTGGGCAGTTTCAGAGGCATCAAAATTTGGTGGAATTATTAAATTTGATTTACAAAAAGAGGATAAAAATTTTGATGGAAAGATTTGGAAAATTCTTTTAAGAGATAATCTACCAATAATTGAAAGAAAGGTAGTTATTGATGGTTTATCTCAAAATGAAAAATATAAAGATTTAAATAGTAACGAACCACTTATAGTTATAGATGGTTCATTATTAACATCAGATTCATTTTTTTTATTTAAATATGAATTTGAAATAAATGGATTGAAACTAATAAATTTTAAAAATAAAGATTATATAAGAATTGAAACAAATAAAGGAACAATTAAGAATATCTCGATTGAGAATGGAGATACAGGAATTCACCTTTTTAAATCAAATAATATTAAAATTTATGATTCATTTTTCAAAAACTTAAATTATGGAATATATCTTTATTATTCAAATAATAATATAATAGATGGAGATAAATTTGAGAAAAATGAATTTGGTGTTAGATTTTATTTCTCTTCAAATAATGAAATTAAAAATTCGAATTTCAAGATTTGTGATACAGGTATAAGGGTTTTTTACAACTCTTTAAAAAATAAAATTCATGATAACTACTTTGAGAAAAACTTTGATGGAATTTACTTAAGAGATAGTTTCAATCAGAAAAATGATTTATATAAAAACAAGTTTAGTGAAAATAGTAATGGAATACACCTTTATTATGGTACTTATACTTTAATTTATGAAAATGAGTTTTCTATTAATGAAAATGGATTATTAATTGAATTTTCTTCTTCTTTAAATTTAATTTTCAAAAATAGTTTCAACAAAAATAGATATGGAATAAAATTTTTTAATGGATGTGAAAAAAATTCAATTAGTGAAAATTCATTCAAAGAATGTAATTTTGGTATCTATTTTGATGATAAAAGCAATAAAAATAATTGCTTTTCAAAAAACATTTTTATAGAAAATGGATCAAATATTTTTTTAAACGGAGGAAATGAAGGAGTTGAAATTCCAAATATCTATTTTGCAAAGATTTTCGGTAAAAGTATTTTAATATCTTTAAATAGCATAAAAGAGGGAAAAGTTGAAATTTTCTCTTCTGATATAGAAGGCAAAAACTCTCTCTCATTTATAGGAGAATCTAAAATAAACATTGGAGAGAATGTTTTTTATGTTTTAACTCAAGATGATTTGCAAGGAAAATATATACTTTTAACTTTTACCGATCAATCATTAAATACATCTGAATTTACTAAAATTTTAATTAATAAAAAAGCACCATTCCTTGATTTAACCTTAAAAGGTGATAGTAAAGGAGAAAGAGGAAGAAAGATTGAGTTTTTATCAACTATAAAAAATTTTGGAGACGAGGATATTAACGATGTAAAATTTAGAATAAAAATACCAAATGATTTTAAGAATATCGAAATTCTAACTATACCATCAGGTTCGGTTAGCAAGATTGAGAATAATGAAATTTTTATTGAAAAGATCAAAGTTAAATCAAATTCAAGTGAATTAATTAAATTTTCGTTTTTAATTCCAGATAATATAAAAATTAATACAAAATATAAAATTCAAGGAGAAATCGAGTATTTATTGGATGGAAAATTGAAAATAATTGAAAAAAGTGATTTAGATGGAATAGATGATGGTTATCCTAATAGTTTCTATTTAGATGAAGAAAATGAATTCGAAATTATTGGAAAACCAATTATCAACATTGATTCACCCAATAATGTAAATATTAATTCAAACTCTATTTTTGAACTTAAAATTTCTGTCAAAAATAGTGGTAATTATCCTGATTTAGATTCTATTTTAAAAATATTTATTCCCCAATCAATTGAATTTTTATCTTCAAATTCAGGACAATTTAAAAAGGAAGAAAGTCTATTTTATTTAAAAATCGTTAGTTTAAAAGAGAATGAGGTTATTAATGTAAATTTAGAATTAAAAGTTAAAAATACTATTTTAGATAAAAAAGATAAAATTTCTATTATTTACTCTTCAAAAAGTTTCGAGATTAAAAAGGATATTGAAATTTTTATAAAAGGCGAAGGTGAAGAAAAATTATCTTTAGATATTGAAGCCGATAGTGAAGTTTATTTAAATACAAACTTAAAACTTATAGTTTCAATATTGAATAGTGGAACAAAAGAAGCAAAAGATAAAATTTTAAAAATAAAAGTACCAAATAATTTTAAATATTTTGGAGATTTTAAAATATCGAATCAGATCATTGAAATTAAAATTGATAAGATAACTCAAAATGAAAAAAAGGAATTTAAATTTGAGTTTAAAGCAATCTCATCTTGTGATTCAATAAATACCTTTGAAATATCTATTGATAATTTAAATTTAAAGAAAGAGATATTAATAAAATGTTTAAAAATTTTCCACAATCCGATAATTAGTGGATATCCAGATGGAACATTTAAACCTGATAATCCAATTAAAAGGGTTGAGGCTGCAGTAATTATTTCAAATACATTTCTTTTATCAAGAATTGGAAATGAAAATTTACCAAAAGATATAAATCCCTCATATTGGGGAAAAGATTATATTTTGAATGTAATAACAAATGAAATTATGAAAGGATTTCAAGATGGTTCTTTCAAACCAGAAAATTTTCTTAAAAGATCTGAAGCAGCAGCAATAATATTTAAAATTTTAGATTTAAAAGAAGATTATGGAAATTATTTTGTTGATGTTAAAGACAATTATTGGGCAAAAGGAATAATTGGAGCAGTTTATAAAAGTGGTATTATAAATGGATATAGCGACAAAACATTTAGAGGAGAAAAAAATGTTACAAGAGCAGAGTTCATTTCAATAATACTAAAGGCGATTGGAAGAGGAGCATCTTTTGGAGATATAAATAATTTCAAAGATATAAATAAAGACCATTGGGCTTTTAAATTCATTCAAGAGGCAACTATTCCTCACATATTGATAAATCCTGAAAAATTAAGAGATATAAAAATTGGAGGCAAGATTTGTCCTATATTTTTTGAAAAAGAGAATTCAATGATAATGATTTTAAAATCTCAAGATAGAGTTAAGGCTTCAATTCCATTTTTATATGAAGATCTAAGGTTGGTTGAAATTGAAATTTCAGACTCCTCTTTTAAAATTCCTTAAAACTTTAATCTAAACAAGAGAGCATATATAAAAATTAAAATTATTGAAGAGATAGATACTGAAATTGAAAGAGTTTTATATATTTTCGCCAATTCACATTTAAAATATTCAATAGTAACGATTAAACAGAGATGAAGTGGTGAAAAAAGAATTCCAAGAACTGCTCCACTATATGCGAGACCCATAAGTGCAAAAGAGAGGAATCCGTTTGGATAGAATAGATTTAATATAATTGGATAAGATATTGCAACTCCCATTGAAGTTAATCCTGTTAAAAAGGCACCTAAAAAAGGCATAAAAAATATAATTAAAAGAGGAGAGATTTTTAAATAGGATAAGTTTATTGATATTTCATTCGCCACCCCAAGTTCTAATAAATTTCTAAAAAAATATACCCCTATAGGGAGAAATATATTATCAAGAGTTACAGATTTTTTTGTGAAATATATTAAATCTTTAATTCTTGGTTTTAAAAAAATGATTGATAAGATAAGAGATATACCAATTGCATACATTGCTTCAAAGTTGAAAATTAGAATCAAAATTAAAATTACAAGTATTGGAGAAAAGTAAATCAAAAATTTTTTAAAACTTCCATTCTTGTTATTTGAATCAAGAACATTTATACCTTTAAATCCTATAAATATACCAACAAAAATCAGAACAATTGGAATAAAAATATGAGCAAGGAGGGCATTTCTTATTGAAACATTTAAAAATTTTGCAGCAAGAATTATTCCTGGATAAGTTGGAAATGCTCCTTCAAGTACATGTCTAAACCAATAATTCATATATGCTTTTCTTTCATTGGTTGTATTTATATCTTTTGTCAACCCATCCACAAGTGGTGCTGAAAAAAGTGCTCCACCTGGCATTGGCAAAAGTCCAATTAACATTGAGGATAAAAAAATTGTAATTTTTCTATTTGGAAAAATTCCATCAAGATTATTAATCATTTTTGATAAAATTTCTTTTTCTTTTAGAATGTTTGAAAGAAAATATATAAGAATTAAAGTAATTATTAATTCTATTGAATCTTTTAATGTGAGAGTTTTATAGAAAATTTTAATTAAATAATCTAATTTGAAAGGGTAAATTAAACCAAGTAATATTGCTCCAATTATTAAGGAGATACCAGGTCCAATTTTTTTCTGTATTAAAAAAACAATGATTGTAAAACTTATAGCGATTTTTAAAAAAATCATCTATAAACTCTCAAACCTTTCCCATAATTTTTTTGCAACTTTTTGGGTCTCTTTAAAAACTTTTTCTTCATCAACTCCTAAAATTTCTCTATTTTTTAAAACTTCTTTTCCATTTATAAAAACATCTGTTACAAATCTACTTGAAAGTCCAAAAATAAAATGGCCAAAAAAGTTATCACTATTTATTGGTGTTGGGGGTTTATAATCAAGGAGAATAAAATCAGAAACATAATTTTCTCTTATAACACCAATTTTTTCTTCAAAAATTCTTTCAGCAATTTTTGGATTATTTTCAAAAATCAATTTATAAGATTCATTAAATCCAATGTTTGGATTCATTTTATTATGTTTATGAGCAATATAAAGAAGATCAGCCTCTCTAATAATATCTTGAGTGAATCCATCTGTTCCTAAACCAACAAGAATGTTTTTATTTAGAATTGAAAATATATCTGGTAATCCAACAGCGTTGTTCATATTTGATTCTGGGTTGTGAATAACTATTGAATCTTTTTCTTTAATTAATTCTCTATCATTTTCATCAATATGTACACAATGTATGAGGAGTGTTTTTTTATTCAACATATTTTCTTGATACAATCTTTCAACTGGAGATTTGTTAAATAATCTGATATTATAATCTCTATCAAATCTATCTTCTGCTAAATGAACATGAAATGAGGTATTTAAACTCTTTCCAATATCTGAGATATCTTTCAGTGTTTTTTCATTTATTGTAAAAAGAGCATGTATTCCAAAAGTTGGTGCTACCATCTTATCAACTTTTTTCATATGCTTCTCAATGAACCTTAAATTTTCTTTAATCGACTCTTTGCTTTTTTCCTCTCCCCATCTATCTGAAACTTCAAAACATGTTGAAACTCTTATATTCAATTCCTTTTGTGCTCTTTCTATTTCATCTAAACTATATAAAATATATCCATAACTTGCATGATGATCTATTATTGTTGTTACGCCTGATTTTATAGCATCAATCATTCCAATTAATGCAGAGTAGTAAATTGATTCTCTATCTAATGCAAGATCCAATTTCCACCATAATTTATCAAGTATTTCATAGAAATTTCTAGGAGGTTTTTCTTCTATTCCAATTCCTCTTGCAAGAACAGAGTAAAGATGGTCATGAGATATGATAAAACCTGGAAGTAAAAGTTTTCCTTTACCATCAATTATTTCTGAACATTCATTATCAACCTCTTTTTCATTTCTATAAATTTTTAAAATTTTTTCATTGAATTTTATTGCACCATTTTCTATATACTCTTTATCTTCACCACCTGTAAATATCGAAACATTTTTAATCAATCTCATTCTTTTTCCTCCTAATTAAAAATTTCATAAAAATTTTATCACAATATATAATTATATGGATGAGTGAATTTATAAATTTTCTTTTAAATTTTATAGAGAAAAGTAACTATTTGGGTATTTTTTTGGCTATGGTTTTAAATGGTTCTTTAATTCCTATTTCATCTGAAATTTTTATAATTCCTGCTGGATATCTTGCTTCAAAAGGAGATTTTAATTTATTTCTTGTTATATTTTTTGGTTCATTAGGTAGTTTGGTTGGTTCATTAATAAACTATTTTATAGGATATAAGATTGGTAGACCATTTTTTGAAAAATATGGAAAGGTTTTCAGAATTAAAAAAGAAATTATTGAGAAGGGAGAGATTTGGTTTAAAAACTATGGGATTTATGCAGTATTTTTTACTAAATTTATACCAACGATAAGACAATATATAACAATTGTTCCTGGAATTTTGAAGATGAATATAATTAAATTTCTTATTTTCTCTTTTCTTGGTGATTTTTTTGTTGTATTCTTTTTAACTCTTATTGGATATTTCTTTGGAGAATATAGATATTTAATTAAGCCTTATATTAATGATATATATATAGGAATTTTCTCTTTAATTTTACTTGGTATATTAATTTACATTTTTTACAGAATTTTTAGAAGAAGAAAGATAGAAAAATTAATTTGATATATAATTATTTTATGGAACTTATTGAATTTATGGATTTGGTTCAAAAAGTTTTCGATAGTTTACCAGAATTTATAAAAAGTTCTCTCGAAAATTTAGAAATTACTGTTGAAGAAAAAGATAATGGATATCTACTTGGAATATATAAAGGCGTCCCTTTGATAAGTAGAGGTATAAACTATAATTTCACTCTTCCAGACAAAATCGTTCTTTTCAAAGAGGAGATAGAAAATGCAGCATATTTTGAAAATATATCAATTGAAGAGAAAATTAGAAAAGTTCTTCTTCATGAAATTGGTCACTATCTTGGATTAAATGAAGAAAAATTAAGAGAATTGGGGGTATATTGATGAGTTCAATAATTACAATATTAGTTTTGATAATTTTTTTTCTTTATGTTTTATCCAAATCTAAGGTAAAAATCAAACCTCAAATTGTTATACTTATTTTTCTTCCTTTTATTTTTTTGATAATTTTCAATTTAATTTCCAAAATTTTTGTAGATTATTATTTCTTTAAAAGTTTATATTATGAGAAAGTTTTTTTGATAAGATTCTTTATAAATTTATTAATTAATGGAGTTATTTTTGTTATTACTTTTTTGATTTTATACTTTATAACAAAATTTGAGTATATTTTAACTCCTTTTGAAACTCCTGAAAGGAAAAGAGAGAAGATAATTTTTAAAATAATCCATATTTTTATAATTCTTATATCTTCAATAATCTTCACTAGTTTAGTTAACTTAAATTACAATAATTTACTTCTATTCATGAACAGAGTTCAAACTGGAATTAAAACAGAAATTTTTAATAAGGATCTTTCTTTTTATCTTTTCTCTCTTCCATTTTTTAATGATTTATCGAATATTATAATCTATATATTAATTTTTGTTTTAATAATATCATCAATATTCTTTCTTATTCTTTCAAGAATAAAATATTCATTATCTATAAAAATAAAAGATGAAGAGATTCAAAAAAAATTATTAAGAATTTCTTCATTTCTTCTATTTAGTATTGCATTTAAAACATATATTTCAATTTATAATCTATTATTTTCTAAAAGAGGGGCTGTTTATGGAATTGGTTTTGCTGATTATTATGTTAGAGTTCCAATTTATTATATTTTAATTGCGCTTCTTATTATTACAGGTTTTATCATTTTCTTTTTTAGTGCTAAAAAATTTTATGCTAAAAAAAGAAGAAACTATATATTTATAATATCATTTTTCTTGATAGTTATAATATTTTTATATTCTTTTTTGCCTTCAATATATCAGAGATTTGTTGTTAGCCCAAATGAACTAGCGAGAGAAGCAAAATTTCTTGAATATAATATAAAATATACAAGATATGCATATAACATTAATAATTTTAAATTCATTGATATTGGTGTTGCAACAAATGTAACAAAAGATACTATTGAAAAGAATCAAGTAATTATAAATAGTGCAAGAGTTTGGGATCCAAGAGCACTAAAAGATACATATAAAGAGATACAAGGCATAAGACCATATTACCGTTTCAATGATGTTGATATTGATAGATATATTTTAAATGGAGAATTAAGAGAAGTAATGATATCAGCAAGAGAATTAGATAAAAATTTGCTTCCTTCTGATTCAAAAAGTTGGGTAAATTTACATCTAAAATTTACACATGGTTATGGAGTTTGCATGAGTCCAGTAGATGAAAGTACAAATGAGGGTTTACCTGTTCTCTACATAAAGGACATACCACCAAAAGTTGATGTCTCTGATTTGAAGATAAAAAGACCTGAAATTTATTTTGGAGAATTAACAAATGATTATATTTTTGTTAATACATCTACTGAGGAATTTGATTATCCAAAAGGGGAAGAAAATGTTTATACAAAATATATTGGAGAAAATGGAGTAAGAATCGATAATATATTAAGAAAAATAATTTTTGCATTAAATTTTGGTGACATTAATATAATTCTTTCAAGATATTTAACGGATGGTTCTAAAATTTTATATTATAGAAATATTTTTGAGAGAGTTGATAAAATTGCTCCATTTATTTTGTGGGGATATGATCCATATATAGTTATTGATAAAGATGGAAATTTATTTTGGATTGGTGATGGTTTCACAATTTCAAATAATTTTCCCTATTCTGAAGGAGTAAAATATGGAGATATAAATTTAAATTATATAAGGAATTCTGTTAAATTTACAATCAATGCATATACTGGTGAGACAAATTTTTATGTTATAGATGAAAATGATCCAATAATAAATGTTTATAGGAAAATTTATAAAGATTTATTTAGATCAATAAATGAGATGCCATCTGATTTAAGAGAACACTTAAGATATCCAGACGATCTAGTTGAAATTCAATCTTTCATATTGAGAGATTATCACATGAAAGATGTACAAGTTTTTTACAATAGAGAAGATAGATGGGAGAAAGCAAAAGAAAAATATATTCAAGATATTGAACCTCTAATTCCATATTTTATTTTTATGAAAATAGATGATAAAGTTGAATTTGTTAACATTCTTCCAATGACTCCTGTAGGAAAAAGCAATTTAATTGCATTATTTGTTGGAAGATGTGATGGCGAAAATTATGGAAAGGTTAATATTTATCAATTTTCAAAAGAGACTTTGATTTATGGACCTCAACAAATTGAAGCAAGAATAGATCAAGATGAAGAGATTTCAAAAACTTTGACTTTATGGAATCAACAAGGCTCACAAGTAATAAGAGGTAATACTCTTCTATTTTTAATTAATAGTTCAATATTATATATTGAACCAATATATCTTCAGGCAACTCAGGGTAAAATTCCACAACTTAAGAAGATTGTATGTGCAACTTTAGATAATCTTGCTTGGGGTGATACAATAAATGATGCTTTAAAAGAGTTATTAAAATTTGAAAAAGAAATAAAAGAAGAGAAGAGTTTAGTTGAACTTTTAAAAATTTTAAAAGAAGCATTTAATAACTACAAAAAATATTCTGGCGAAGGAAACTTTGAAATGGCTGGGAAAGAGTTAAAGAGAATTGATGAAATTTTAAAAATAATTGAAGAGATTTCTCCCTAAATAGAAAAAAGTGCTTTCTTAATTTTTTTCAATTCTAAATTTGTCCTTTCTTTTCCAATATTAATAACTTCTTCAATTTTAGAAAAATCAAATGTATCTTTTTCTATACCTATTTTTAAAATGTAATCTGCTTCTTGAAGATTGATTTCTAAAAGCTTTTCTGCCATAACATCATATATTCTTTTTAAAATTGATATATCTGACTTTAAATTTTTAAAACTCTCTCTTTTTAAACCTTTATGTATATCAACAACTAAAACTCTTTTTGCCCCAAATTCTTTTGCTTTAATTACAGGCGCATTATCAAGAACTCCTCCATCTATAAGCAACATTTTGTTATAATTTAAAGGTTTGAAAATAAATGGATATGACATTGTTGCTCTGAGTGCCTTATATAATGGTCCTTTATCAAAAATTACCTCTTTTCCTGAAATAAGATCTACTGCTGTGCAGAAAAATTTAATTTTTAAATTTTCTATTAAAACATCATTAACAATCTCTTTTAAAATTTCTTCAACTTTATCTTCATCCTCTTTTTCGAAAATCCTTGAATATGTTGAGAGAAATATTATTTCAAAAAGATTGTTTAAATTTTTTAAAAATGATGTTTTTGGAATCCTTAACAATTTTGTATAATCAAAATTTAAAGCCATTTTTCTAATTTCTTCTGGAGAGTATCCATATGCAAAAAGCCCTCCAATAATTCCACCCATAGATGTGCCACAAACTAAATCAAAATTTATTCCATTCTCTTTAAGAGATTCAAGTACTCCTATATGTGCAAGACCTCTTGCTCCACCACCCATCAACACAATTCCTAATTTTTTTCTAATAAAAGATAAACCTCTCATCAAAATTAAGTATAACAGGAATGATATAATAAATCTAACTGGAGGTAAAAATGGGAAGAATTATAGAATCTGTTCCAAACATAAGTGAGGGTAAAAGAAAAGAAGTTATTGATGAGATTGTAAAAACTCTTCGAAATAGAGATGGTGTAAAGATTCTTGAAGTTTCATCAGACGAGTCACATAATAGAACAGTCGTTACAATTGCTGGTGATGTTGAAAAAGTTATGGATGCTCTTTTTGATTTTACAAAGAAGAGTATAGAATTAATTGATTTAAGAAATCATAAAGGAGAACATCCAAGAATAGGTGCTGTCGATGTTATTCCTCTTGTACCAATTTCAGGAATAACAAAAAAAGAGTTAAATGAGTATGCGATAAAACTCGGAGAGAGGATTTGGAATGAATTAAAAGTCCCTATCTATTTTTATGCTGAATCTGCAAAATTTGAAGAGAGAAAAAAACTTCCAAACATTAGAAAGGGAGAGTTTGAAGGTCTTTCTGAAAAGATGAAAGATCCAAATTGGTATCCAGATATTGGAGAACCAAATCCACATCCAACAGCAGGAGCAACAGTAATTGGTGTAAGAGAATTTTTAATTGCATATAATATTAATCTTGGAACTGAAGATACATCTATTGCAGAAAAAATTGCAAAATCAATAAGAGAATCTTCAGGTGGTTTAATGTATGTTCAGGCAAAAGGATTCTATCTTGAAGATAAAAGATGTGCACAAGTTTCAATGAATATATTAAATTTTAATAAAGCACCGATTTACAGAATCTTTGAAATTGTTAAAATGGAAGCAGAGAGATATGGAACTTATATAAAAGAGAGTGAACTTGTTGGTTTAATACCACTTAAAGCAGTTTTAGATACATTTTCTTTTTATTTAAAATTACCTGATTTGAGTTTAGACAAAGTGATTGAATATAAAATCTTTGGAGAGGAATAAAATTAAAAATTAAATGTTCTTCCTTTAACTGAAGACACGCCAGGAATTTCTAATTTTTTTTCAAAGAAAACCATAAATCTAGTCAAAATGATTGATAAAATAATATATATTATTGCAATTATGGTGAATGATTGGATATAATAGAAAGTTTTACTTCCAATATATTTTCCAACACTTGTTAACTCCATAACTGTTAATATCATTGCTAAACTTGAATATTGTGTTAGAGCAATTAATTCATTTGTCCAAGCAGGAATAACAATTCTAAAAACTTGGGGAAGTAGAATATATCTTATTATTTTTAATCTATTCATCCCAATACTTAATGCAGCATCGGTTTGACCTGTTGGAATTGCTAAAAATGCTGTCCTGAAATATTCCGCCTGATATGCAGCACTGTTTAAACCCATTCCAAATATTGCTGCTGTTAGAGGAGTAAATTTAATTAAACCAGTTGAGGGTAAACCGTAGTAAATTATAAATAATTGAACAACCATTGGAGTTCCTCTAATTATTTCAATATAAAGCTTAGAGAGTGTTTTTAAAATTTTTGGTCCATATATTTTTAAAATTGCAAGAATTAATCCAAAAATTAACCCAAAAAAAATCGATATCAATGTTATGTAAATGGTTAAATAAAATCCACTTAAAAGAAGGTTTCCATATTTTTCAAATATTAAAATATATGCATCCACTATATTTTATCCTCTCTGCCAATCATTCCAAGAAATTTTTTAATTCTTTCGCTTTTCGGATTTAAAATAATCTCTTCCGGTTTTCCTTTTTCTATAATTTTTCCTTCATCAAGAAACATAATTTCATCTGCAACATCTTTTGCAAAATCGAGTTCATGAGTAACAAGTAGCATTGTCATTCCCTTTTCTGCGAGATTTTTTATTGCTTTCAAAACTTCTCCAATTAATTCAACATCAAGCGCACTTGTAGGTTCATCAAATAAAATTATTCTTGGATTCATTGCTATTGCTCTTGCTATTGCTACTCTTTGTTGTTGTCCACCAGAAAGTTGTGCTGGATAAAGTTTCCAAAGTTTTTTATCAATTCCAACAAGATTTAATGCATCTTCAGCAATTTTAATTGCTTCATCCTTTATCATTCCCTTTACTTTTGTAAGACCTATTAAAACATTTTCAATGGCATTCAAATGCATAAACAGATTAAAATGTTGAAAAACAAATCCTATTTTTTCTCTAATCTTTGATAGATTTATTCCTTGTTTAGTGATTTCTTCATTATCGAGAAAAATTTTTCCAGAATCTGGTTTTGTTAAAAAATTTATACAATATAAAAGTGTACTTTTTCCTCCACCACTTGGACCAATTATTACCTTAATCTCATTTTCATTTATTGAAAATGAAACACCCTTTAAAACTTCATTTTTTCCATAACTTTTCTTTAAATCAACAACCCTTAAAACTTCTTTCACCTTTTTTCTCCAAGACCAGGAATTCTATTTTTTTCATAAATAGAGTAAAGTATATAATTTGAGAACCTTACCATAATAAAATATAATATTGCTATAAAAATATAAATTTCAAAATATCTTCCTATTGATCTTGAAATAAGTTCTGCTTTCGTCATTATTTCACTTATTCCAAGAACAAATGCAATTGATGTATCTTTTAAAAGTGTAATGAACTCATTTGTCCATGATGGTATCATAATTCTTACTGCTTGAGGAAGAAGAATTGATGTAAAAACTTGGGTTTTGTTCATTCCAATGCTTAATGCAGCGTGAATTTGGCCAATTGGGATAGCTTCAAGAGAAGATCTAAAGATTTGACTTTGATAAGCAGCGCTTCTTATTCCAAGTCCTAAAACAGCAGATGGTAAAGGATCTAAATTAAAACCTAAATATAAAATTAAAAAAAGAACTGTTAATGGTATCCCTCTAATTACTTCACCTATAATTCTAAATATAAAATTAAAAGGGGAGGCAAGATATACCTCCCCAAAAGTTAGAATCGTTCCGATCATAAAACCTAATCCTATTCCAATAAATGTTAAAAGAAGAGTGTTAAATATTCCAGATAATATATAAGATATCGCTCGAAGATTATAAAATATTGTTATATCAAAAATTTTCATTAATTTTTATTCGCCTGAGAAATATTTTTTAACCAACTCCTGCCATTCAGGGCCATCTTTTATCTCATCTAGGGCCTTTTTTAAAGAATCGAAAAGTTTTTGATTATCTTTTTGTACAAAAATTCCAGCAGTTTCAGGAGCAAGTTCAGTTGTTACCTTATAATTGTAGTTTTTCTCATATAATTTAGCAACAGGTGTATCTATTATCATTGCATCAATTGTACCATTTTGTAGGTCAAGCATTCCAAGTATTACAGATGTATATCTTCTAACATCGACATTTTCAACCTCTTTATTTTCGATTCCCTCGTCAATAATTTGTTCGCCAGTTGTTCCTTTTTGAACTCCAACCTTTTTGCCAGAGAGATCACCTAATGATTGAGGATTAAAAGGGTTATCCTTCTTTACAATTATTGATTGTCCTGTATCCCAATATGGTATTGCAGGTGCTACTTTTAATCTATCCTCTGTTATTGTAATGCATGCTATTGCAACATCAATTTTTTTCTTTTCAAGTGAGGGGATAATTGAATCAAAATCCATATTTACAATTTTTACCTCATAACCAATTTTTTTACCAAGTAGTCTTATTAAATCTAAATCAAATCCAACAAACTCTCCGGTTTTTTCATCAACATACTCAAAAGGAGGATAATCTGCTGATGTTCCAACATTTAAAACTTTTGATTCTTTCTTACATGATACTAAAAATGAGAAAGTTAAAGTTAAAATTAATGCTAAAAAGATTAATTTAAAATATTTTTTCATATAAACCTCCTTTAAAAATTTTATCAATTAAATTTTATTCATTCAACATTTTAAAAAAGAGAAGGAGGTTTCTCTTCTTCAAAGTCTTCAATTATTTCTATTTTTCCATATTCTCCATCAAAACCAGGTTTTTTTCTAACTTTTCCCTCTCTCATATTTTTAATCAATTTAAAGATTTTATTATCCATTTTTCCATAAAGTTCATTTAAATCAAGAAATAGTAGAATATTGAACTCATTTCCAAATTTTTGTATTAATTTTAAATACTCATCTTCAACAACTTTTGAATTTGTATTTTTTCCTATCGCTTGTGCAATAATCTCAATAAGGGGGATAAGATTTTTATATGGTATAAATTTTTTTTCATCATAAGTTGTTCTATCTTTTAAATCATATACCCTATGAAGGACTCCAAGAGTTAATGGTTTTTTACAAACAGGACAAATGTTTTTATTTTTTAATGATTCTTCTGGACTAAATGAAACACCACAATTCCTATGACCATCATAATGATATTTACCCTCTTCAGGAAAAAATTCAATTGTAAATAAAAATCTATTTTTATCTCGACTTATTATTGCTTTAATAATTTCATCATACTTTAGTTCAGTTTCAAAGACATTCGCTTCTCTTCCTATATTTGAAGGTGAATGGGCATCAGAATTTGAAAGAAGTGCAAGGTTATCAAGTTTTGATACCAGATGATTCATTTGAGGATCTGATGAAAGCCCTGTTTCAATTGCGTATATATTTTTAATTTCATCACTAAATGCTTCTTCAAGAGAGTTAAAACCTGTTTCAGAGCCAAATATTCCAAACCAAGGTGTCCAAGCGTGTGCAGGATAAATAAAAGTTTCAGGAGCAATATTCTTTAAAATTTTTACAAACTCAATGCAACTTAAAGGCAAAATCGGTCTTCCATCAATGCTTAAATCAGAATAGTTTGAAAGTGTTTTATTAATTTTTTCCATATCCTCTATGGTTTTAACAAGATAAGATATATGAACTCTTCGAGTTTTTCCTGCTTGTGAGAAAATTAAGGCAACCTCACCACTTATAATAAAATTTATACCTTCAAATTCATAAATACCATCATTTTTTTCTTTTAGATAAATTTTTATCTCTTTTTCCCATTCAGGATGAGTTGAATCACCAGTTCCTAATAAATTAACTCCTTTAATTTTTGCCCATTTTGATAGATTTGGTATATCCATATCTTTGCTTGTTGCCCTTGAATATTTTGAGTGTATATGAAAATCAGCAACTATTTTCAATGAAAGCCTCCTTCAATTTTTTATATATTTCATCTAATTTATCAGGTATAACTCTTGTTTCTCCAAATATTGTCATGAAATTTGTATCTCCAAACCATCTTGGAACAATATGGAAATGTAGATGTTCTTCTCCAGCACCAGCAGCTTTTCCAATATTAACTCCTATGTTGAATCCATCAGGTGAGTAAACTTTTTCTATAATTTTTTGCGATAAACATAAAAATTCTAAAATTTCCTCAAGCTCTTCTTTCTTTAAATCATAAAGATTTTTTATATGTCTTATAGGCGAAATCATGAGATGCGCAGTATTGTATGGATATCTATTCATAATGATTATCGAATATTTACCTCTTTTTAAAACAAGATTTTCTTCATCCTTTATATCTTTTACTATATCGCATATAAAACAACCTAATTTTTTCTTCGAGGAAATAATATATTTAATTCTCCATGGTGCCCATATAATTCTCATAATTCAAATTATATAAAAATTTACAAGTTAGGTAAAATGAGGAAATAAAAAATTAAAGCAATTAAAAGGATGAAATAGAAATTTTTTGATGAGAGAATTTCAATTAAATTTGAATAAAATGTTGTTTTAAAATCAAAATTAATATTTTCTTTAATATCTTCCCTTAAATAAACTCTATTTTCATTAAATGAAATTTCTCCAATATAAATATTTTTTTCTTTTAAAAATTCTTTAAACTTTTCTAAATTTTCTTGTGAAATATAAAAATCTAAATATCCTTTAATTGAAGAATTCAATCTTTCAAAACTAATATTTTTAATTTTTACCAATCCTATATTTTGTGCCTCATCCATAAAATTTAAAAAATCCAATATACTTTTAACTTTAATTTCTTTAAATCCAATTAAAAAAGTTGATAAAAATATAATAATTATTAGTATCTTTTTCATATCAATTTTCTTTTTGTTTTCAAGATTACAAAAATTGGAGTTATAAAAATTGTTGAAATTAAAAAATAAGGCAAGATTAATCCCAAATAATATTCAATTCCCTTTTTAGGATAATTCTTATAGTTTATTTTTAAATTTATATAATCGCTTTTTTCCTCTTTTCCTTCAATTTTTTCGATAACAACATCGCCTTTCTCATTTAATGTTTCATAAAAATATTTGAACTCCTCTTTTGGTATTTTTAAATTTCCTGTTTTTTCATCAATTTTTTCATCTTTAACATAAAGAGTAATCTCGATATCAGAAACGTTTGAGTTATATGCAATATTTGAAATTAAATATTTATGATTAGATTTATTTATGTATGATATTTTAAAAGAGTTTTCATTTTGCTTAAATGGAATAAAAATAAGCAAAATTAGAATAGTGACAAGAGTAAAACCGAGAGAAAGTGAAAAATTTCTCTTTGTTTTTTCTTTTCTTATTTTCATTAATATCTTATCTTTTAAATAAATCTTTTCTCTTGACTTGCTTATTTCTTTTAGGTCATTTTTTAATATTTCTAATTTTTTAAAATATTCATAAGCCTCTTTATTTTTGTTTATAAAAGAAAAAATTATATCCCTTTCATCTTCTGAAAGTTCTTCATCTATATATCTATTGATTAAATCTCTTTCATCCTTTTTCATCACTTTTTAGATAATTTAATTACAATTTTGTTTCAGAATCTTTTCCTTTTCCTTTCAGAAAATTCTCAACTTCATTTTTTAGATGTTCTCTTGCTCTGAATAACCTTGATTTTATAGTTCCAATTGGAAGAGACAGAATTTCAGAGATCTCCTCATATGATAAATTTTCTATTTCTCTTAACTCAATGATAACTCTATCAGAATCTTTCAATTTATTAAGACAATCTTCAATTATTTTCATTCTTTCTTCTTTTTCAATTTCTTCCCAAATTGATGAAGTTTTATCCTCTATCTGAAACTCTAAATCTTCTTCATCTCTATCTAAAATTGTTAAAAACTCCCCTTTTCTTTTAACAAAATTGATTGATAAATTATATGCAATTCTATATATCCATGTAGAAAAAGATGACTTTCCTTTAAAATTTTTTAAATTTTTATATGCTAACAAAAATGCCTCTTGAGTTAAATCTAGTGCATCGTCTTTATTTTTAACAATTGATAGACATAAATTAAAAATTTGATTTTCATATTTTTCAACAAAGTATGAAAATTTATCTGTATTTCCTTTTAATATTTCTCTTATAATCTCTTTTTCATTCATATTTTAATCTTATAAATTCTTGAATCAATTAATATAAAAAATTCACCATTATTAAAAATTATATCTTTGAATTTCCCTTCGAATATATAGTTTTTATTGTTAATTCTTAATAATTTATAATCACTATAAAATAAATTAAATTCCCAAATTGATACTAAATTTCCATCAACATTTAAAATTCTAACAGGTTTAAGAAATGGAATATTTAAAGTTCCTTTTTCATTATTATCACTTAAAAAAAGAATTCCACTATCTAAAAGAATAGCCTTTTTATTGTCATATAAAATTAAATCATTTATATCGCTTTTTATATCAAGTTTTAATTTTATATCTCCATTAAATGAAATAAAAAGAATTGAGTTTGTTGTGTAAGAATAACTTTGCCAATAAAGAATAATTTCTTCGTTTTTCTCATCAATAAAACCCTTTGGATTAAAAAGAATTTCATCTTTTGGCCTTACATTTTTTTGTAACAAAATTTCATTATTGAAATTTAAAATTAACAAGTCACCATCATTTTGAAAAATAAGAATTTTTTCTCCATTTGAATAAATATATGAAAATGGCATACTTGTTAAGTTTTCAAATTTAATTGTTTTTAATTCCTTAAAACTTTTTTTATCAAAAAGAGAAAATTGAATTGATAGTGAATCCTTTTTAATGTATTTAACTGCAAAATTGTTTTTAAAAAAATAAATCTCCTTGGGATAATAATTGACTTTATTTATCTCTTTTATTACTTTCAAATCTTTATTCAAAATAATTAAGTTATCAGAAAACACAAAAATTTTGTCTTCATTTACATAAAAATCTGTTATAAAATATTGAAAATTTATATATTTTTCATCTTCTAAAAAATATATAGCCTTTGATGTTGAATAAAATATTTTATTTTCAATCTCACCAATTTTATAAGAGAGAGGATAAACATTTGCCCCGTTTTTCAAAAAAGTTCCTTTTTGAGAAAATAAGAAAAGAAATAATATATAAATCAAAAGAAAAAGTAGAAATTTTATAAATGAAACTAATTTTTTCGGAATTTTGAACTCTTTTTTTCTTTTTATCTTGAATCTATCTTCCATATTTTTAAATTATATACTATTTACTATTTTTAAATAACCCACTTCCATCACATATGTTTGTATTTAGATAAGATAAATTCTCTCTACAGGTTGAAAAATCCATTCCATATTTTAATGTTAAATCTCTTAAATTTTTTAAAATTTTTTCTCTTAAACTTCTTTCAATATAATAAGAGTTACCAACTCTCTCTTTATATAATGGTATAAACTTATCAAAAATATCCTTTAAATTCTCTTTAAATTTTTTTATAGAGTCATATTTCAATTTTAATGTTGAAGAAATTATCTGCTTTGAATATTTTGAAAATACTTTTATCATCTCTTCTAATTTTTCAAAATCATCATTGAAAAAGGGTATAATGGGATCAATTCTAATTGCTGTATTTATTTTATTTTCGCTTAAAATTTGAATTGCTTTTAACCTTCTTTCTGGACTTGGAGCATATGGTTCTATTAATTTATAATTTTCATCAAATGTTGTTATTGTCATTGTAATAACAACATTCATTTCTTTTAATAAATCAATATCTTTTAAAATAATATCGCTTTTTGTAACAATTAATACTTTAATATTCTCTTCTTTGAAAACTTTTAATATTTCCCTTGTTATATTTAAATTTTTCTCAATATATGGATATGGATCTGATGAATTTGAGATAACAATATAACTACCTTTATCTATTTTTTTAATCTCCCTTTTTACTTTCTCAAAAACTTCTTCTTTTAATCTTACATGATTTGGATTTTTAATGTATGAAGTTATATAACAATAAATACAACTAAATGAACAGCCAGTATAAGGATTCAAAGTATATTTTTTTGGACATGTACAATACTTCCCTTTCCAGGGGTCAAACTCTTTTATTATCATCAATTTTGATTTCGTAAATGTTTATTTCTCCTTCTTCAATTTCTTTTAATTTTTCTTCTTCTATCTTTTGAATATATCTATTTATAAATCTCTCTCTTAAAAAATATCTAAATGTCTCTTTCCTTCTAATTCTTTCCCTTTTTTTATATGTTGAATCTATAATTGAACTTTCTTTTTTTACTTTTAAAAATTCAACAAGTTGAGGAATTCCATATCCATTTAAAGAACTTACAAGAAAAGTTTGTGGAATATCTTTAAAGAAGAATTCGAAACTATTTTTTAAAGTTCTATAAAAAATTTCTGCATTTTCATAATCACCTTTTGTAACAACAAATATATCTCCAATTTCCATTATTCCTCCTTTTAAAAATTGAATTTCATCGCCAAGATATGGAGCAAGAATTACTATAGTTAAATGAGAAAAGTTTTTAATGCTTGAATCTCCCTGACCGATTCCTGCTGTTTCAACTATTATTGTGTTATATGGTGATATAGATAATAAATCTAGAACAAAAGGAAGAGAAGGAGATATTCCAAATGGAAAATTTCTAGTTGCCATAGACCTAATAAATATATTTTCACTTTTTGATTTCATTCTCAATCTATCTCCAAGAAATGCTCCTCCACTTATAGGACTTGATGGATCACACAAAAGACATGCTAAATTCTCTTCTTCAAATGAGTTTATAATTTTATCTATAAGAGTAGATTTTCCAACTCCTAAAGGCCCTGTAATACCAATTACATATATTTTCTTTCTATATGCAAAACTTTCTTTTAATATTTCAAACCCTAAATCATCTTCATCTTCAATTAAAGAAATCGCTCTTCCTAATTTTAATCTATCTCCCTCAATAACGCCATCAATTAAGGACTTTATTTCTAAATTCATTATTCAAAAACTCAATTATTTCTTTAACACTTGAATCAGGAGTGAATATTTTCTTAAAGCCATAAGATTTTAAAATTTCGATATCCTCTTTTGGTATTATCCCCCCTCCAAAAAGAAGAATGTCTTTCCCCTTTTCTTTCAAAAGATCACTAACTTTTTTAAAAAGTTCAAGATGAGCACCAGAAAGACATGAGAGACCAATTGCATCAACATCCTCTTCGATTGCCATTTTTACAATTTCTTCAGGAGTTCTTCTAATTCCTGTGTATATCACCTCATAACCCTCATCCATTAATGCTCTTGAAATAACCTTTGCTCCTCTATCATGTCCATCGAGACCTGGTTTTGCAATTAAAATTCTTATCTTTTTCATAAAACCTCCAAGAAAATTATATAAAAAAATTAACTTTTTTCTATTATAATTTTATTATGGAATTTGCTTTTTTAAGGAAAGTGGAAAATGGAATATCTCACACTTTACAGAAAATATAGACCCAAAGATTTTAGTGAAATAAAAGGACAAGAACATATTGTAAAAGTTTTAGTTAACTCTTTGGATAAAAATAGAATATCTCATGCATATCTTTTCTCTGGACCAAAGGGAACAGGCAAAACTACTATCGCAAGAATTTTTTCAAAGGGATTGAATTGTGAAATTGGAATAACATCAAAACCATGTAATAAATGCAGAAATTGTTTGAGTATAAATGAAGGAACACATATTGATGTCATAGAAATTGATGGAGCATCTAATAGAGGAATTGATGAGATAAGAAGTTTAAAGGAAAGAGTCAATCTCGCTCCAACAATAGGAAGATATAGAGTTTTTATAATTGATGAAGTGCACATGTTAACACAAGAGGCATTTAATGCTCTTTTAAAAACTCTTGAGGAACCACCAGAAAGAACCGTTTTTATTCTTGCAACTACTGACCCTCAGAAATTACCACTTACTATAATTTCAAGGTGTATAAGGTTTAATTTTAAAAGAATAAGTATTAAGGATTTAATTGATACTGGAAAAATGATTGCTTATAATGAAAAAATTGAGATTCAAGATGAAGTTTTAGAAAAAATTGCCCTATTCTCAGATGGTTCTTTAAGAGATTTCATTTCAACTTTAGAGGAGATTGTTTTATTTAGTGGAGAAAAAGTTACTTTAAAAGAAGTTAACTCTCTTTATGGAGAAAGTGATGAAGAGGTTTACAAAAAAATATATCTTTCAATTCTTCATGGAGATGAGGCTTCATTTCTATCCTTAATTAACAATTTGATAGATGAAGGAAAAGAGATAAACGAGATTTTAAGAGGATTAATAAATTTTGGAAGAAAAGTTCTATTTTTAAAAATTTTCGATGAAAAAAAGGACTTAGATTTAAATGTTTTTAGAAAAGATTTTCTTGTTGAAATTTTAGATTTATTGATTAATTTAAGTTCAGAATTAAGATATTCAAATTATCCAAGATTTCTTTTTGAAATTAAAGTTATGAAACTTATTTTGAAATATTCAAAAGAAAAAGCCCCACAAGTTCAAGTTGTAGAGGTTGCAAAAAAAGATTTTCAGCAATTAAAAGAGGAAAAGTCAGAGGAAAAAAGATCCTTTTTATGGACCGATTTCTTAGAAGAGTTAAAGAAATTAGATAAACCTCTATATGGAATTTTGAGATTTGGAAGGTTTTTGAAATATGAGGATGAGAAAATATTTATTGAATATCCATTTCCATATAAATTTCATAAAGAAAAGGTTGAACAGAAAAAAGAAGATATCAAAAAAATATTGTTATCAATTGGATATAGGGTCTCAGATGTTGTATTTTCTCTTCAGAAAGAGGAAGATTTTTTAAAGGAGAAAGAGGAGATAGAAAAATCTCAAGAAATTCAAACTCTTTTCAAATTTTTCGAAGGCAAAGTTGAGAGAGTTGAGGATAATCTAGATGATGAAGAAATTTAAATTATTAATTAAGAGCAAAGGAGGTATTAATGGAAAGAAGAATTGTTCCTTCAAATGAGAAAGGAACAAAAGATATAAATTTATTGAAAAAAATAAAAAATTTAATTAGTGAAAATGAAAAATTAAAAAATGAGAATATAAAAATTAATGTAATTAATGGTGAAGTTTTCTTAGATGGGATAGTTTCAAATGAAGATATAATTAAAGAGATTGAAAATCTTTTAAGTGAAATTAAAGTAATTAAAAAAATAATAAATAATCTTTCAGTTGAAATTAAAAAAGCAAGGGATTCTCAAGATATAGTTGAAGAGGGTTTAAAAATTTTGAATAGTTATGGATTTAACAACATAAATTTAACATATAAAGGTGGAGTTTTAAACATATTTGGCAATGTCGATTGTTTGAAGAAAAAGAAAATAATAGAGAAAATTTTATCTTCTTTGAGCATAACAAAATTAAATAATTTTATAAAAATAAAACCAAATATAAATGTTAATGATTTTATTCTCGAGAGTCTGGTTTATGATAGTTTAAAGAAAAGTAAAATTTTTAACTTAAAAGTTAAAGTTTTAAATAGAGTTTTATATATAAGAGGAAATGTTGAATCTTATAAAATAAAAGAAGAAATTTTAGATAGAGTATCAGAAGTTCAAGGGATAATAGATATTGTTAATGGAATTACTTCAAGAGATGAGAAGAGTATTGATATAGATATTGAAAATAAAATTAGAGAGATTTTAAAAGAACCAGAATATATGATTGATAAAATAAATTTCATTTCAATTTCAGGAAATGTTTTTTTAGAAGGTGAGGCATTTAGTCAAAATACTCTTTATTCATTAGAAGAAAAAGTTAGTAAAATTAAAAATGTTAAAAGAGTTATAAATAGAATAATCGGAGTTGTAAGATAGATGTACTTAAGAGATGTTTTTAAAGAAAAATTTAAAAAATTTAATATTAATGAAGATTTTAATTTAAACATTCCAAAGAAAAGGACTTTTGGTGATATTTCTACAGATTTATTAATAAATTTAAAAGATAATTATTTAAAAAATGAAATTAAAAATGAATTTGAAAAGGATCCTTTTTTTGAAAAAGTAGAGATTGTAGAACCAGGATTTTTAAATCTTTATTTTTCAGTTGAGTTTTATAAAGATTTCATTAATAAACTACTAAGAGAAAATGTAAATTTTCTTAAAGATTCATTTAAACAAAACAAAAAAATTCAAATTGAATTTGTTTCGGCTAATCCAACAGGACCCTTAACTCTTGGAAATGGAAGGAATGCAGTAATAGGTGATGTAATTTCTAATTGCTTTAAATATCTCGGAACAGAGATTCAGAAAGAGTATTATCTTAATGATGCAGGAAAAAAAGTTGAACTTCTCGTTGATTCGGTAATATCAAGAATGAAAGAGATTTTAGGAGAAGAATATACTTTTCCTCAAGATGGATATAGAGGTGAATATGTTATTGAAATTGCAAAAGAAATTTTAAATGAAAGAGGTAAAGAAATAATTTTTGAAAGAGAAAAATTAAAGAAAGAGGTATTATCAAAAATTATTGGTTGGATTAAAAAGGATCTAGAGGATTTTGGAGTTTATTTTGATAACTTTTTCTCTGAAAAGGAGATGAGAGATAGGGGAGAAGTTGAAAATGTATTAAGAGTTTTAAAAGAAAAAAATATAATTTATGAAAAAGAAGGAGCAATATGGTTTAAGTCAACTAATTTTGGTGATGAAAAAGATAGGGTGCTTGTTAAAAGTGATGGAGAATATACTTATTTTTTGACAGATATTGCATATCATATAAATAAATGGAGAAGGGGTTTTGATCTTGTTATTGATATTTGGGGATGGGATCATATTGGTCATATAGAACCATTAAAATGGGCTTTATCTGTTTTTGGAATAAAAGATGATTTTCTTAAAGTTATTCTATATCAGATAGTCCATCTAAAATCCTATGGAAAAGAGATCAAAATGAGTAAAACAAGTGGAGAGTTCGTTCTTTTAAGAGATCTTTTGAATGATATTGGAAAGGATACTGTAAGGTTTATATTTTTATCAAGAGCAGCAGAAAGTCCACTTGATTTTGACATAGAAATTGCAAAAAAGAAAAATTTAGAAAATCCAGTTTATTATATACAATATGCATATACAAGATGTAGATCAATTGAAAGAAAAAGATTAGAAAAAGAAATTAATATTGATATGGATAATATTGATTTTAATTTTATAGAAATTGAAAAAGATATTTTAAACAGATTAATTTATACAGAAGAAATTCTCTATCAGGTAATAAATAAACTATCTCCTCACCTTTTACCTTTTCATTCAATTGAAATTTCAAAAAGGTTTCACAATTATTACCATGATTATCCAGTTTTAAGTGAAGAGAATGAAAAAATTAGGAACAGGAGATATTTTATTGTTAAATGTGTTGAAATTGTATTAAATCTTTTGTTAAATTTAATGGGTGTATCAACACCAGAGGAGATGTAAGATGAGTAATGTAATAATAGGCCTTGAAATTCATGCGCAATTGAATACAGAGACAAAACTTTTTTGCTCTTGCAAAGTTGATTTCAATTCACCTCCAAATACAAATATCTGTCCTACATGTTTAGGTCTTCCCGGAGCATTACCATCCTTAAATGAGAAAGCATTAATTTATGCTTTGATGATTGCTCTATCACTAAATTGTAAAATAAACAAAATGTCTCTCTTTCATAGAAAAAACTATTTTTATCCTGATCTCCCAAAGGGTTATCAAATTTCTCAATATGATATTCCATTGTCTTATGAAGGCTATCTTTATCTTCCAAAAAGTGGAAAGAGAATTAGAATAAAAAGAGTTCATATAGAAGAGGATGCTGGAAAACTTATTCATCCAGAAGATATAATTGAGGCTGATTATTCTTATGTTGATTATAATAGATCAGGAGTTCCACTTGTTGAAATTGTAACCTATCCAGACCTTTCAACACCAGATGAGGCTGTAGAATTTCTTGAAGAACTAAGACTTATTTTAATCTATCTTGGAGTTTCAACTGGTAATATGGAGGAGGGTGCTTTAAGATGCGATGCTAATATTTCAATTGAGGGTCATAATAGGTGTGAAATAAAAAATATGAATTCATTTAGATCTGTAAAAAGGGCACTTATGTATGAAATTGAAAGACAAAAAGAATTAATAGAAAAAGGTGAAGATATTATTCAAGAAACAAGACATTTTAATGAAAGCGATGGAAAAACATATTCAATGAGAGGAAAAGAGGAGGCTGAAGATTATAGATATTTTCCTGATCCAGATCTACCTCCATTAATAATTGATGATGAAATTATTGGTAAAGCAAGAGAAAATATAAAAATTTTACCTCAAGATATAAGAGATAAATTAAAAGATTTTTCTTTAAACGAAAAAGAGATTGATATTATTGTTTCAAAAATTGAGATAAAAGATTTCTTTTTTGAAACATTAAAATATATTTATGATCCAAAAATTATTTCAAATTGGCTTTTAACTGATGTTTTAGGGATTATGAATGAAAAAAATATTAATTCTCCACCATTTTCTCCAAAAGATTTTGCAGAATCTCTTAAAATGTTTAAAGAGAAAAAAATCTCTTCAAAAATTTTGAAAAAAATAATAGAATTTCTTTTTGAAGGAAAGAATCTTGACTATATAATTAAAAATGAGAATATATTGCCAATAACCTCAAAAGAGGAGATAAGAAAATATGTTTTAGAGGTTATAAGGGAAAACGAGAAAATTGTTGAAGATTATAAAAATGGTAAAGATAAAGTTCTACAATTTTTAATAGGGCAGGCAATGGCTAAAAGCAAAGGAAGATTAGATCCAGATTTATTAAAGGAAGTTTTTATTGAGGAGTTGAAAAAATGAGTAGTTTTGTTCATTTACATCTCCATACTGAATATTCTTTGTTAGATGGATTAATAAGGATTGATGAACTCTTTGAAAAACTTAAGAAGTTCAGTATGGATTCAGTTGGAATAACTGACCATGGTGGTCTTTATGGAGTGATTCCTTTTTATAAAAAAGCAAAAGATGTTGGTATAAAACCGATTATAGGAGTTGAACTTTACTTTTCTCCTACTTCAAGAAATGATAAAAAAGGAAGAGAAGATAGAGAAAATTATCATATTCTTCTTTTTGCAAAAGATTATGAGGGATATTCTAATCTTTCAAAACTTGTAACGATTGCTCACCTTGAAGGCTTCTACTATAAACCAAGAATTGATATAGATGCTTTAAAGAAGCATTACAAAGGTTTAATTTTAACAACATCTTGTGTCAAAGGAGAAATACCATCTTATATTCTTGAAGGAAGATATGATGATGCGAAAAAAAGAGTTTATGAATTTAAAGAGATTTTTGGTGATGATTTTTATATAGAACTTCAAGATCATAATTTGAGAGAAGAGAAAGAGGTTCTACCAAAATTATATCAACTTGCAAAAGAAACTAATACCAAAGTTATTGCATCTAATGACGTTCATTATTTAAATAGAGAAGATTCAAGGGTTCATGGAATTCTTTTATGTGTTCAAACTCAGACAACAATTGATAATCCAGATAGATTGAAATTCGAGACAGATGAATTTTATCTTAAATCTTTTGAAGAAATGTGGCAAATTTTCAAAGAGATACCTGAGGCTATATACAATACGATTGAAATAAAAGATAAATGCAATTTAGAAATACCACTTCAAATACCTAAACTTCCAAAATTTCCATTAAAAGAGGGAGAAGATCCTTTTTTAGTTCTAAAAAATTTGTGTGAAAGTGCTTTACCAAATAGATATGAGAAAATAACACAAGAGATTAGAGATAGACTTGACATGGAACTTAAGACAATAAAAGATATGGGATTTTCAGATTACTTTTTAATTGTTAGTGATTTTGTATCATATGCAAAGAAATCAGGTATAAGAGTTGGCCCTGGAAGAGGTAGTGCTGCAGGAAGTATTGTTTCTTATCTTCTTGGTATAACAGATGTTGATCCACTTAAATATAATCTTTTATTTGAAAGATTTTTGAATCCTCAAAGAATTTCACTTCCAGATATAGATATAGATTTTGCAGATGATAGAAGGGATGAAGTTATTAATTATGTTAGAAGAAAGTATGGAGAAGATAGAGTAGCCCAAATTGCAACATTTGGAAAAATGGAAGCAAGAGGAACAATAAGAGATGTTGGAAGAGTTCTAAATTATCCAGTTTCTGAGATGGATAGAATTGCAAAGATGATTCCATTTGGTTTGAGTTTTAAAGAAGCACTTGAAAAAGAACCTCTTCTTTTAAAAGAGATGAATTCTGATTCTAGAAAAAGAGAGCTTTTTGAATTTGCTATGAAACTTGAGGGAATAAATAGAAACTTTTCAACACATGCTGCAGGTGTTGTTATAGGTGAAACTCCTCTTTCAGAAATTGTTCCGCTTCAATATACAAAAGACAAAGGAATAACTACTCAATATGATAAAGATTCACTTGAAGACCTTGGGCTTTTAAAAATCGATTTTCTTGGCTTAAGAACTCTTACAGTGATAGATGAAACAATTAAATTAATTAAAGAGAGAAGAGGAGTTGATTTAAAAATTGAAAAAATTCCACTTGATGATGAAAAAACATTCTCTCTTTTAAGAGATGGAAAAACAATTGGCGTGTTTCAACTTGAATCTTATGGAATGAGGAGAGTTTTATCAAGTTTAAAACCAACAAACATTGAAGATATAATTGCAGTTTTATCATTATATAGACCTGGAACATTGAAATCTGGACAAGTTGAAGAGTATATAAAAAGAAAAAATTCAAATGAGAAATATGATATAATCCATCCACTTGTTGAAGAAGTTTTAAAACCAACTTATGGAATAATGGTTTACCAAGAACAGGTAATGCAAGTTGCTCAAAAATTAGCAGGCTATACACTTGCAGAGGCTGATCTTTTGAGAAAAGCAATTGGTAAAAAGAAAAAGGATATAATGGAGCAAATTAGAGAAGATTTTATTTCAAGATGTATAAAAAATAATATAGATAAGGATACGGCAGAAAGAGTTTTTAACTACATTGAAAAATTTGCTGAATATGGATTTAACAAATCTCATAGTACTGCCTATGCAATGATTTCATATCAAACTGCATATCTTAAAGCCAACTATCCACAAGAATATTTTGTTTCTCTTTTATCTTCAGTCGCAGGAAATGAGGATAAGGAAGAAGTTTATATAAAAGATATTGAAAGTTTTGGAATAAAAATTTTGCCTCCTCACATAAATAAATCTGATGTTTATTTTAATCTTGAGGATGAAGGAATAAGATTTGGATTTGCCGCAATTAAAAATGTTGGAGAGAATGCAGCAATTGAAATTATAAACGAGAGGAAAAAGGGAGAATTTAGATCTTTTTATAATTTTATGAGTAGATGCAAAAATACAAAAATAAATAAAAAAGTTATTGAAGCATTAATAAAATCTGGTGCTTTTGATGAGTTTACAAAAGATAGGCCTGCCCTTCTTGAGGAATTGACAAGCGAGGAAAAGGGAAAACCACTTCTTTTTAATGAAGTCTCTATAAAAAAGAGAAAAATTGATGATAGTAAAGTTTTAGAATGGGAAAAAGAAGCCTTTGGATTTTATTTTTCAGGTCATCCACTAAAATTTTATCTTGAAAAATTGAGAAAGAATGAGATAAAAATATCAGATCTTCCTCTTCAAGAAAGTGGTAAGATAGTAAGTTTAATAGGAACAATAGTTTCTTTTAGGCATCAAACTTCAAAAAAAGGAGAGAATTTTTTGAAATTCACAATTGAAGATGAGAGTGGAAAAATTGAGGTTTTAGTTTTTAATTCTGAAATGAATATTATTGAAAATTATTTAAGAAAAGAGGGTTTAATAAAAATTGAAGGTGAGTTGAGGATCGAGGATGAAAAAATTTCTATTAAATTAAACAAATTTTTAGAATTTATACCCAAAAGTGAATTAAATGAGAAAATTAAAGATTTAGAAATAAAAAGTGAAGAAAATTTAAGGGAATTCCATTTATATATAACTCTTAAAAAAGAGTTATTAAATGAAGAGATATTGGAAAAACTATCTAATTCATTTAAAGAAAATAGAGGAACAACACCTGTAACTATATTTCTACTATTAAACGGTAAAAAAATTGAGATATCTCTTTCTGAAAATTATAAAGTCAATCTTTCCTCATCTCTTTTGTCTAATCTTTCAAAATTGATTGGAATTGAGAATTATTATTATAGAGAATTAAATTAAAAGGAGGTAATTATGAGAATAGGAATTTTAACAGGTGGAGGAGATTGTCCAGGTTTAAATTCAACAATAAGAGCAATATTTTATAGAAGTTTAAATTTTGGTTATGAGGTTTTAGGATTTTATGATGGTTGGAAAGGTTTAATTGAAGATAAAGGAAAACTTTTAACCCTTGAAGATGTTGAAAATATTTTGAATCTTGGAGGAACAATTCTTTTTTCTTCAAGAACAAATCCTTTTAAAGAAGAAAAGGGTGTTGAAAAAATTATTGATACACTTAAAAAAGAGAAAATAGATGCATTGATTGCAATTGGTGGTGACGATACATTAAGTGTTGCTGCAAAACTTTTTGAAGATTACAAAATAAATACAATTGGTGTTCCAAAAACAATGGATAATGATGTTTTTGGAACAGATTACACATTTGGATTCGATTCTGCAACAACAATTTCTATGGATGCTCTTGAAAAACTAAAAGATACTGCAAAAGCAATGAAAAGAATATTGATTCTTGAGGTTATGGGAAGAGAGGCTGGCTGGGTTGCTTTATTTACAGGTCTTGCTGGTGGAGCAGATGTTACTGTTATTCCAGAAGAAAAGTTTGATAAAGAAAAATTTATAGAAAAAGTTAAAAGGGCTTTTGAGAGGAAAAATTATGCTGTTATATGTGTTTCAGAAGGAGTTGAATTTGCTGAAAGAGAAGATGTTGAGATAGATGCTTTCGGACACAAATTACTCCAAGAGAGAGGGGTGGGAAATTATCTTGGCAAAATAATTAAAGATGAGTTAAATATAAATACAAGGGTCGCTCAAATTGGTCATGTTCAAAGAGGTGGAGCACCTACGCTTTTTGATAGAATTCTTACTATAAGATTGGGAATTAAGGCAGTTGATATGGTAAAAAATGGTGAATTTGGAAGAATGGCAACTTTATTGAATGGAGAAATAACATCAATTCCTTTAAAAGAAGTACTAAATAAAACTAAAAGAGTTGATGATTATTGGATTTCAATTAAGAATATTTTTGAGATATAGATGAAGTTTTTTAATTCATTAAGATTTCAAGTTATTGTTTCTTTCTTTATCGTTGTAATTCTTTCAACCTTTATTCTTGGTTCAATAATGATAAGAACAACAGAAGAAAACCTTTGGAAGGCAGAAGAAGAAAAATTAACCACTATTGCTAAACAACTTGAAATTGCATATATAAGAATAGTTGAAAAATTAATAACCACAGCATCTATTCAGAAAATCGATCTTGATACTGCAAAAAGGTTATATCTTGAAAGGTCTTTAGAAGATTACACTTATACAATAAACAAGCAAAATCCACTTTATGGAGTTGGTTATTTCATTTATGGAGATTATTTCAATAGACCAATTGCTTTTTATGAATCGAATTCAACTTTTTCAGAAAAATATAGAGTTATAATTCCCCTCATTGAAAATGGGAATGAAGCAGGATATGTTTGGGTTGAAGAACCAAAAGAGATAGTTTATTCAAAAATAAATCAACTTAAAGAAACACAAAGAAATTTGCTTTACATAGTTGTTTTAATATCAGGCATTTTTGCAATTTACATTTCAACAATTTTTGTAAGAAAAGTAACTGTTGTTAAAAATGGTCTTGAGAATTTAAAAATTGATCTTAATTACAGATTACCAAATATGACAGGAGAGATGGGTGAAATAAGTAATGCAATAAACGATCTTGCGAAAACACTTTTAATCACAAGAAGCAACTCTGAGAAAATTCTTGAAACAATAAATTCTGGAGTTTTGGTTATAACAAAAGATGGGATTATAAAAGATATTAATAGAGCATTTGAAAAACTTTTAAATTTGAAGAAAAAAGATATTCTTGAAAAGAGATACAATCTTATACCAGAAATAAAAGAACTTTTTTCAGGTCTTTTTGAAAAAGGGTTTTTAAGAGAGAAAAAAATTAAAATTGGTAAAGAAGAAAAAATCTTTAATGTTTTTTCAACTCCATTTAATAATGATGAAATTTTGATAACAGTAGAAGATGTAACTGAAGAAGTTAAACTTCTTGAAGAAAAGAGGAGAACAGAGGCACTTAAAACTCTTGGAATTTTTACGACAGGAGTTGCGCATGAAATAAGGAATCCATTAACTGCAATTAAGGGTTTTGCTCAAATTTTGGAGAAAAAGTTTGAAAATGATGGAGATGAACTTAAATATACAAGAACAATTTTAAATGAGGTTAAAAGATTAGAGGATATTGTTAAAGATCTATTGATGTATGGAAGACCATCTCCTCCAAATAAAGTACAATCAAACATTTCAAATGTAATTAAAGATTCGATTTCCCTATTGAATGAGAAGATGAACGAAAAAAATATAGTTGTTGAAGTTGATATAAATTATGATCCAAAATTTAATTTTGATCCAAAACAGATGGAGCAAGTTATTTTAAATTTATTATTAAATGCAATTGAAAGTTCAGATTTTAATGGTAAAGTAATAATAAAAACTAAAAAATATGAAGATGGAATTTTAATTGAAGTAAAAGATTTTGGTTTTGGAATTAAAGATGAGGATAAAGAAAAAATTTTTACTCCATTTTTTACAACAAAAGAAAAAGGAACTGGGCTTGGTCTTCCTATTTCACAAAAATTAGTTGAAATGCATAATGGTAAAATATGGTTTCACTCAGACCAAAATGGAACAAGTTTTTTTGTTTATTTACCAATCATTTAAATGATATAATATTTTTATGAACATGATAAAAAATGATAAAGTTACAGTTTTAATTGTTGATGATGAAGAAAACATTCTTGAATTTTTAAGCGAAGCACTTAAGGATGAATATATTATAATTAAAGCAAAAAATGGTAAGGATGCCTTGAAAAAAGTATCTGAGTTTTATCCAGATGTTGTTCTTATGGATTATAAAATGCCAGTAATGGATGGAATGGAAGCATTTTTAAAAATTAAAGAGATTGATAAAGATCTTCCGGTAATTTTAATGACTGCTTATGGAACAAGTTCAATTGCAATTCAGGCAATGAAAGAAGGTGCTTATGACTATGTAACAAAACCTCTTGACCTTGACGAGATTAGAGTTACTCTTAAAAAGGCTATTGAATTAAAAAAATTATCTGAGAAAATTAAGAAAAAGGATATTCAATATGAGAGTGATTTTCAGGCAGAGGGATTAATTGGAAAATCACAAGTTATGCAGGAGGTGTATAAACAAATTGGGAGAGCGGCATCATCAGATGTAACAGTTTTAATTTTAGGGGAGAGCGGTACAGGTAAAGAACTTGTTGCTAAATCAATTTATAAAAACTCTTCAAGAAGAGATAAGCCATTTGTTACTGTTAATTGTGCTGCTATTCCTGAAGGACTTCTTGAATCAGAACTTTTTGGTCATGAAAAAGGTGCTTTTACAGATGCAAAAGAAAGACATATTGGAAAATTTGAACTTGCAAAAGATGGTACGATTTTTTTGGATGAGATAGGAGATATGAGTTTGCCACTTCAAGCAAAAATATTGAGGGTTTTACAAGAAAGATCCTTCGAAAGAGTTGGAGGAAATGAAACAATTTATACTAACGCAAGAATAATTGCTGCAACAAATAAAAATCTTTTAAAACTTGTTGAAGAAAGAAAATTTAGAGAAGATCTTTATTATAGATTAAATGTTTTTACAATAACTTTACCTCCATTAAGAGAGAGAAAAGAAGATATACCTGATCTTGTTGAATATTTTATTTTTAAATATTCACATAAATACCAAAAAGTGGTTACTGGAGTTGATCCATCTGTTATGGAAATATTAATGAACTACTCATGGCCTGGTAATGTAAGAGAACTTGAAAATGCTATTGCTCATGCAATTGTTGCATCTCAAGGTCAGATAATATTAAAAGATTCTCTTCCTCGAACAATTTTTGGGAACAATAAAAATGAAGTTATATCTAATTATATAAACTTTAAAGATATCAGACCTCTTAATGAGGTGGTTGCGCAGGTTGAAAAAGATATGATTATTAAAGCATTAAAACAGTGTAAAGGTAATAAAAGTAAAGCAGCAAAAATTTTGGGGATTTCAAGAAAATCTTTATTTAATAAAATAAGGGATTATAATATAAACATAGAAAGTATAGAAAATTTAGAAGAAAATTAAATTTTTTTTTATATAAATTTTTATAAATAAAGAGAGGTGTTATAGGGAGTATGTTAATTAAAAAAGAAAGAAAGGAGAGGAAAGGATGAAAAAATTTTTAGGTTTATTGATTATTTTATCACTTCTTTTAACCCTTTTTCCATATCTTAAATTAGGTTATTCAGTAACATCTCCTATTAATGTCCTTGATGTTACATTAACTCCAAACATTGTTGGAGAATTAGTTAGAATTGATATTAAATTTACTTTAGGCGTTGATGTTTCAGCAAATTCAGATAATATTGTTGTGACTTTTCCAAAAGATGCGTCAGGAGATTCATCCAAGGAATTTACATTACCTACTACAATTCCAAAAGCAGCAGTATTGATTGATGGAAGTAATAATATATCTGATGTTCAGGTTGATTTATTAAATAGAAAAGTTGCAGTAATAACATCAATTAATTTACCAAAAAATATAGAACATATTTTAACATTTTTAACAACATCTGGAATTAAAAACCCTACAAAATCTGGATTTTATTCATTAAAATTTAATACATCACAGGAAACTACACTTGCAACTTCACCATCTTTTTATATTTATCCAGGGCCATTTGATCATGTTGAAGTCATTCCAAGTCCTGCGTTTTTCTCATCAAATAGATACGCATTAGGACCAACATCAGAATTTTACCTTGCAAGATATGGTTCATCTGGAATTATGGATTTACTTCCATCTGATATGTATGGAAACACTTTATATGAAGGATATACATATACATTTGGAAATTTTGTAAGACCAGAAGATAAAGATTGTGGATATGAAACTTATGATATACCAACAGCAAGATGGTTTAGAATAAGTGATGCAGGAACACCTGCAGAGTGGAGATGGGGAACTCCTTTTGGAGGTGGAAATTCAATATGGTTATCTCATCCAGCAGCAGTTGGTCCTGATGATACTTCATTGTTTATTCATCCACTTTATAATAAGAACTTATCAGATTTTATTCTTGAAACAAAAATTGCTTTTGGATTTGCAATAAATTACCATGGAGGTATAAAATTTAGATGGAGTGATTATAAAACAAGATATGATCCTAAAGCAAATGGATATTATGTTGATATATGGAGTGGTAATATTAGATTAATAAAAGTTATAAATGGTGTTAATAATATTTTGACTACAACACCATTACCAGCTCCAATATCTGCACTTACTTGGTATTCTTTAAAAATAGTTGCATCTGGTTCAAATATAAAAGTTTACTGGAATGGAAGTTCAACTCCTCAAATTGATTACACAGATCTTTCTCCAATTTTATCTGGAATTTTTGGAGTATGGCAATATGGAGGAGATGCGATTGCAAGAGGAACTGCCTGGGATGATTTTTATATTAAATCTTCAACAGGTGTAACACTTTTTTCAGATAATTTTGAAACTAAGATAGCAGCACCAAATGATCCTCCAAGTGGAGGAGTTGATGCCAACTTTAGATATTGTGATTCAAATAGTAATGGAGTTTATGATTGTATGGATTGTGTATATCTTGACCTTGATAACTCATTCTCAGTAACAAGAGGCGATATAAGAATAACTGCGTCTACCTGCGGTGGTAGTTATGGGCCTGGAACAATTGTAAAAGCAGGAAATACAGATATTGGAATTACATTAAGAACTTTAAACATATTTTTAAATAATTCATCTGTAAAAGCAGGAGATGAAGATATTGGCGGTCCTGCACTTGATATTGGAACTGGTTTAATTCTATTTGCTGGTACAGAAAGACATGCTCAAAATATTGCAGGGGGAAATTATGATCCAGGCGAGTGGATATATAGAGATGCTCCTACAGATGTATTTCCATTTACAAATTATGTTTCTCCAGGGGATACAAGATTAACAACAGTAACTATTGGTTCAATAACATATCCTGTAAATAGTGTTGTTGCTAATCCATTTATTAAACATGCAGAGAATATTTTAGGCGATTCTTTGTATAATCCAAATGAATATATATATCAGGATAATGATAATAACAACATAGTCTCAATAGGAGATTTAAGATTAACACAGGTTGGGGTATACCTACCTGGTTCAACAGTTGCAGCAGGAGAAACGGATATAGGTACTCCTTTAATTTTATTTAATTTTGCTACCGCAACTCCTGAAAAATTTGTCGATGCAAATAGTAATTTAATTTATAATGTTGGTGAATGGATATATAGAGATAATGATAACAATAAAACCGTTTCACCAAACGATACTAGATTAACAAATGTAACAATTGGAGCAACAACATATCCAGCAGGTTCAAATGTTGTTCTTGGTGACCTTGATTTAGGAAAAGCATTAATTCCTTTTGGAGATTTAGATCTTGGCGAACCATTAATTAACTTCGCTGCAAATGAAAAGCATGCGGAAAATATAAATTCAAACGGTAGTTTTGATCCAGGAGAATGGATATATTTAGATAGTGATGCTTCAAATGATGTTAGTGTTGGTGATACAAGATTAACAGCAGTAACAATTGGAGTAACAACATATCCAGCAGGATCTTTAGTTACATCTGGTTATTCTCTCAGTAATTTTAGTACAAATGAAAAATATTATGATTATGATTTCACAACAACATTTACCACTGAGGATTGGATTTATTTTGATACAGATGGAAGCAATAAAGTAAGTGCTGGTGATAAAAGATTATCAAATGTTACAATAGGAAACAAATCATATCCTGCTGGTTCAACTGTTTTAGCATCAGATACTGATATTGGGTTAACATTAAATTCAATACCAGCACAAAATAGATATGTTGATTCAGATAATTCAGGAACATACTCTCCTTTTGAAAGAATTTATTATGATGCTAATAATAGTGGAACAATTGATGTTGGAGATATAAGAATTAGAACTCCTTCATTAAGATACTACAACACAGATACCAGTAAAGAACCAGGTCTTGATTCCTGTGATTTTGTTTATCTTGATATTGATAATTCTATGACACCATCTGAATGTGATGTGAGGTTAACTCCAGTAAATATATGGACAACAAATAGTTTTGCTCATTATGAGGCAGGAAGTAAAGTTAAAATAACAGACCTTGATGCATCAAAACTTGACCCACTCCAAGTTGTTTGGCCATTTATGATGCTAAAACAATACAATAATTATGAAAGTAGATTATTCTTTGATTATCATTTTGGTGACTATAATTCAAATATGGTTTGGGATGATAATGAACCAGTTAATTTTGTAATAGATTTTGTATGGAACTTTAAGAAAGTTAATGGATTAACGAAGTATGTTATATCGCCTGGAGATTTAAGAATATCAACAAATTATCAAATTTCGGCATCCTTGACAGGAACAAACCCTGGAATAGTCGATATAAATGGATTTTATACTGCACCAGTTTTAGGAGTAGGAGACCCACCATATGAAGTAACTTTAAATGTAACATTAACAGTTGGCGGAATTTCAAGAACAGGTTCTTCAAAAATAGTTCTATTTAGAGGACCTCCGAAAGTTACAATATCTCCTCAAACCCAGTGGCTTGCACCATGTACAGAATATCAATATAAAGCAATAGTAACTGATATAACAGGAAATCCTATACCATATGCAGAAAATAATGTTAACTTTGGGGTTGGCTATCCTAAAAATACAGCAGCAAATAACTATTTAATGCCATATTCTTTTGGATTCACTGGTTCATATCCAGAAGATTTAGGTATGCAACTTGTTGAATTTTCTAATTTTGAAAAACATGCTGATAATGTTCTTATAAATGTTCCAGCAAATAATGGAAAATATGATTATGGAGAGTGGATCTATAGAGACAATGATCTATCAAATTCAGTATCTCCAGGTGATTTAAGATTAACAAAAGTATATAAAGCAGGAAGAACTTATGCACCAGGAACAATAGTACAATTGGGGGATTGGGATAATGGAACAGCATTAATTGCTTTTAAAAATTTGAAGGAAAGACACACTCAACATATAAATTCAAATTCACCATATCCACCTGCATTTGATCCAGGAGAATATGTCTATTCTGATGAAGACTCCAATTTTGCAGTATCTTATGGAGACATAAGACTTTCAGATGTTAAAAGAGGTACTGTTTTCTATGCAGCAGGAACAAAAGTTAATGATAAAGATATTGGAGATGCTTTAAAACAATTCAATGATGATATACCAGCAGGAACAGATGTTAAATTTGTTGATTTAAATGGAAATGGAGTTTTTGACAATGGTTACTGGTTCCAAAGTGGAAGCGATTGGTATTATTTCCCTGGAGAATGGCTTTATATAGATATAGATAATAATGGTGTTGTAAGTCAAGGTGATTATAGAATTTTATCCTGCAGTTGCCTTTCTAATTGTTCAATTTGTGGATCAATGGGTCTTCTTCCGGGTTATGTTTTAGCAACTGATTCTGATCAAGGATATGCATTAACAGCAGATACAAAAATTGATGAAAAAATTAAATTTATTGATAGAAATTCAAATGGCTCATGGGATTATGAAACCGAACCACTTTACTGGGATAAAAATGGAGATTCATATGTTACTAAAGATGATGTAAGACTTTCTGATGTTTCAACACCAGGTGCGACGATTGATAAAAATGGAAAATTTTCATCTTCTGCATGTGCTGGTGGTGAATATAGTATCTGGGCATCATTTACATATAATAATACCTGTGTTGATGGAACATGTGGAGGTGCAGTTGTTTATAATTCAATTCCAACTTATGCAATAGTTACAACAGCAGTAAGAGTTGAAGTTTCTCCAAGAGATATAACTTTGATTTCAGGAGAAAGAGTACAATTTACAGCAGTTGCTCTTGACCCACTTGACCATGTTGTTATAACCCCAACACCTGTATGGAGTTTACTAAATATGGATCCGATGTATCCTGTGGGTACAATTGATTCATCCACAGGATTATTCACTGCATCTTCAGATAGATGTGTAGAAGGTTATGCAATCGCTACGATACATACAACCTGTTGCGGAGATATATCTTCAACACTTCCTCCACCTGAAGAAAATAGGACATCTGCAAAGATAAAGGTAAACAGTTTAATTGATGTCCTTGAACAAACAATTTCATTTTCAGGCGCTGAAATAAATGCTAATTTAAAATGGTATGTTGATCAGAGTGGTGATAAATTAAAAGTTACTATAACAACAACTCCTCTTGGAACATCCAAGGAATTATATTTTACACCCCCAACAGCAAGTGTTGGTACCTGGCAAAATATTTTTGTATCAGTTCCAATTACTGAACTTGGTATAACAACCATTGGAACAACTGTAACTGTGACAATAAGAGGAGATGTTATACCTTCTTATCCTTCCTCAAAATGGTGTACATTTGATTATTATTCATTTAACTTTACAACAACACCACTACTTACAATTAGTGGAGATAATTTTGTAATTGGAGCATCGATAACTGGCTCATTAACTACACTTTCAGATTTAAACAACGATGGTGCACTTGATCCTTTATCATTCATTCAAATTGTGTTATCAGGTCCATATAATAAAGATTTAACTCTTGAACCATGGGGATCAACTTCAGTTGTAAATGTTCAAACTGATTTAAATGGAAAATTCTCACTTGGAACAGGTTGGATTGATTCTTTAGGATATCATGGTGCAAAATATGATGGAATATATAAGATAGAAGCATTATCATCTCCACCTTGTTATAAATATATCTATTTAAAATATAAAGATACGATTACGACAAATCTTACCAGTTTAACTGTAGATTTAATTAATCCACAAATAATTGAAGGAACATTACAACTGCCAAGTGGTTTAACTCCTGGAAATAATGATGTTTATGTTGAATTATGGAAGGTTGATCCAGTTAAAGGATATGAGAGAATTAACATTTCAGACGGACCTATAAATGAAATTGTAAGAACAACATTACCGCCTCAGACCTATGCACCTGTAAAACTTGGAGCAAATGGATACTTTAAGATATATGCAATAATTGATGAACTCGGAAGTTATGCATTATTTACAAGAGTTGGAAATGATAAGAGTGGCTTAGGTGATTATCAATATGGAAGATATTATAATCAAATTGGTTCTCCTGTTCCATATCGTCCATTTTCAATTGGTGCTCCAAACTATAAAGCAAGTTTACTTGTTGAACCAACAGTTCTTTACGCAAATAAGTTAAATTATTTCACAATATTTGTAACAGATCCTTCTGGTAATCCTGTAGATGAGATTACTTTGAATCTTAAAAATAAATTCACTTTTGCTCTTCCGCCAGGATGGACATTACAAAATATAATGGTAAAACCTCTAACAAAAGGAACATATCTAATCTCTTGCACACCAGTTGGAACAGGAAGTGGCTCAATGGTTGTTAAAGTTGCTGGTGCAGTTCTAATCTCACTTCCAATTCAACCGCTTTCTCTATATAACCCTTATGCGTATATTGATCTATCTTCTGTAAGACTTGATAGAAATATGATTCCACCAGTTGTTGGAGAAGATTATATTCTTGTATTTGGTTTTCATCAACCACCAACACCTGGTTTTGTTGTTTTTGACCCAGATAAAATTTATAGTATAGATAAAGATGATTCAATTTTTATTGAAGAAATTTCTAAAAGTGACTATGAAGTTAAATTGAAATTTATTCCAACAATGTTTACTGAATTACCAGTCAACTTGAAATTCAGTTTAAGAGGAGTTGATAATAGAAGCGATGAAGAGAGAGGAAAAGTTTCAACAAATGAAGTAACATTTAAACTTTTCTCTAATTTCACAAAAATTGATGGATTTAAGATAAAAGTTGAAACAAATCCTCAAGAATTAATTCAAGGAGGAGTTGGTTCAATAAGCATTAATGTTCTTGATTTTAACGATGTTCCAAGAAATAATGCGTGGGTTGAAATATGGGGTTATAACAAAGATGGTTCACAAGTTGCAGACATGTTTAATGTTCAAGGAGCAACACCAAAAATTATAATTGATGCATCACATCTTGACCCACTAAATCAAAATATAGTTAATGGTGTTTATACACAAATGAATGTTGGATTTAATCATGCATCAGATCCTGAAAAAGATAGAAATCCATTTGAAGTTAGAAGATACACTCTTGTTAAGGTATATACAGGAGATCCAAGCATACCAACTTCAAAGATTATGGGATACATTCCATATGCTTTTGTTGTAAAACCAAAGAAGACACTAAATATTTCACTTCTATCTATTGATGGAATGGCAAGTTATAATAAAATTTTAGCAGGAAGAAGACATCAACTTTTGATAAATGCACCAGGTGTTCCTTCTGGTTCTGAAATTATAGCAGTTGGATCTAAAGGTTCAACATATGTAAACAACATGAATGGCACATTCACATTAACTCTTGGTGAACCATATCTTGAAGAAGGTGAAGCAAAAATTGTAGCAATAGGTCCAAATAGAGATACTTACGGTGAAATATATATTCCTATTGTTAAACCTAAATTGGTAATAACACCATCTGATAATATTATATCTGCTGAAATAAATGAAACTATAACATTCTCTCTATTTGATCCAATAACCAATGCACCATTTTATGCAAAAGAGATTGGAGCAGATGGAAAACTTGATTCCTTTGGAGCACCTTTTGGTTTCAGAAGCACAATAATGAATAGAGTTTCAGTTAGTGGAGTGTCATCTGGATCGTTAACGGTGAATGGAAGAGATAATCCAAATCCAACACTTTTAGATTCACCAAAAATAATTCTTTATTACACAACAAATGATACGCCAGTTGGAAAATATGTAATAATAAATGAATTTGATCTCATTTCAGTTAAAGTATCAGTTGAAATATCAACACCTCAAGGAACATTAATTGATAAGGCGATTGTTGGTAAAACAAATAGAATAAAAATAACTGTTGTTGATGCTCATAATTTACCTGTTGCAAATGCTGAGGTTGGAATTACATTTGCATATAATTATGCACAGACAATTTATGATTTGAAAGGATATACAGATAATTTGGGAGTTGTTTCATTCACAAACTTTATACCAAAATATGCTGGTGGTTATGATATAGTCATTAAGAAACAAGATAAAGAGTATATATTCTATGATTATTTCTATGCAAGAGAGATTACAGAAGACACGATTCCTCCAAAGATAGAAATTATTGAGCCAGAGGATGGAAAGGTGTTTGATAAAACAAAAGTTGAAGTTTTTGGTAAAGTTGTAGATGATTCAAAATTAACTGCAGTTTATGTAAATGGAATGAGAGTTGATCTACTACCAGATGGAACATTCATGACATATGTAACTTTAGAAGAGGGAACAAACAGAATAAGAGTTATTGCAGTAGATGAATTTGGAAATATAGGAACGAAAGAAATATATGTGATTTATAAGCCACCTGTTCTTAATTTAACTCTTGATACAATACCATCATTTGTAAATACTCCACAAATTAAAATTAAGGGAACAACAGATAAAGGCGCAACTGTTTATGTAAACGATGAAGAGATTGATGTAGATGAAAATGGAAACTTTGAGACAATAATAAGGTTGATTGAAGGTCTTAATACAATAACAGTAAGAGCAGAAAAAGGAACACTAACAAGAACAAGGAGATTTTCTGTTACTCTAGATACAATTCCACCAAAACTCCAAGTTACAATTCCAGATAATGTTTTAGAAAGAGTGTTTGAGGTAAAAGGAACAACGGAAGTCGGTGCAACTTTAACAATCAACGATGAACCGATACTTGTAAATCCAGATGGCTCATTTTCATATATTTTAACAATACCTATTGGTGAAAAAGAGTTAAGTGTAACAGTTAAAGCACAAGATAAAGCAGGTAATACAAGTGTTGTAACTAAAGTTGTTAAATATAGAAGAGAAATAATAATTGAGATGATTATTGATTCTCCAGTGATTAAAGTAACAAAAGATGGAGTAACAACAACAGTAATTTATGAAATTGCACCATTTACAATGCCACCTGGTAGAACAATGGTACCATTAAGATTTATTGCAGAGACATTTGGTGCAAGAGTTGATTGGGATCCAAAGACAGAAGGAATACATATTGAACTTGCAAAGAGCGATGGATCAATGGTTATAATAGATATGCAACTTGGAAATAAGATCGCATATGTAAATGGAAAACCTTATGTTCTTGATGTTGCTCCATTTACAGTTGAACCACAAGGTAGAACAGTTGTACCAATTAGATTTATTGCAGAAGCATTTGGTGCAAAAGTTGATTGGGATCCAGTTCTTCAAAAGGTAACGATAACTTATTATCCATAGAGTGAAAAGGAAATTATTTAAGGGGCTCAAAATGAGCCCCTTTTTATTTTAAATTTAATTATTCAAAATAAAGAGGAATTTTTATCTCAAATTTATTTTCCAAAAGACCTGATGGATTTGCTTTTTCGAAAATAATAAAACCTTTTCTTAAATTACCCTTTTCGAAATAAAAATATGTTTCGAAAGATACAAAATTTTCAGTCATCCAATTTTCTTTTGTCATAATATAGTCACTTACAATTAAATTTCCATTTTCATCTTCTATTCTAATTGGAAATGTGCCCTCAAAAAAGAAACTACCTTTTGCTTTTCCTTTTATAATAATTGGAACTTGAACTTTTTGATATGGTTTTGGAGAATCAATAATGATTATATCTTTAGCATCATTAATTTTTTTGATTGTTAAATATCTTTCATAGATATTAAATACAAAAATAGAGACAATAATGATTATCAAAATTAAGATAATTTTATTTGTATATTTCAATTTAAATCTCCCTTTTAAACTTTATTATGGTTGGAAAAGTTCCTCTGGCATAAATTTTACTTCTTTCACATCTTTAAACTGTTTAGCAGTATATTCAATCTGAATCCACAAAATTTTTGATCTACAAGCACCACCAGAAGTTTTATTATAAGGATCATCAAATGTCAATGTTAAAACTCCATTAATTAATTCACTTTTTAAAAGTTTAAATCCCTCAAGTGGAAATTCTGTAGTTATTCCAATTCTTTTTTCTTCTTCAGTTAATTTTCCTTCAATTAGAAGTTTAATTGTGTCTTCGATTAAATTTTTGCTTTTAATTTTTCTTTCAACTGGAACAAGTCCTTTTTCACTACAAAGAATATTGCCTTCATTATCTTTGTCAAGTTCAGGATTATAATAATAAAGTTTTACAATACTATCTTTTTCTTTTATAGAACATGAAATTGCAAATGAGATTGTAACTAACAAAAAAATTATTAAAACTAAAATTTTTAATTTATACATACTTCCTCCTTTCTATCTTATTAAACAATTTAAAATAAAAAAAGTTTCATTAATTTAAATTTCTTTTATTTCATCTAAACTTTGGACTTCTTTTACAATACTCTCACCATTTTCAGATTTCACATAAAAAATCTTATTTCCAATCTCCATTAAAATTCTATCGTGAGTAATTAAAATAATTTGTCTGTTAAGATATTCACTCAAAGATTTTATAAACTCTCCAATTTTTCTTTTACTTTCCTCATCAAGAAAAGTTAAAGGTTCGTCTAAAATCAAAGGTCCTTCAAATTTTGGATTTAAACTTTTTTCTAAAATACTAATTCTTAAAGCAAGTGATATTATTTGACTAACTGTTCCGCCACTTGAATTCAGTGGGTCTCCTTCAAATTCAAAATTTTTTGTTAATTTTTTTACAATTGGTTTCGCAACTTTTTTATTTCTCTCTTCTTCAAGTTCAATTTTAAATGTTATATCATCAAAAATTTTTTCAAGTGCTTTATTTACAAGAAGTTCTATTCCATACATTGTATTTTTTCTTACTTTTTCATACGCATTTTTCAAAATCTCCTCACTTTTTTTAAGAATTATTCTATTTTTTTCTATTTTTTTAAGTTCATTCTCTTTTTCCTCTATTTCCTTTTTAATTCTATCCCTTTCGCCAATTTTTCTTTCAACAAATTGGTAAATTTTAAAGAAATTATTCTCTATATTCTCTATTGAGTTCATTTTCAATCTCCTTTAAAGAAGATTCAAGTTTTTGAATTTTTTCTTTAATCTCATTCTCTAATTTATTTATTTCATCATTTAGTTTTTCAATGTTATCAATACCATATTTCTCTTTTAATTCCATAATAATTTCTTCCTCTCTCTTTTTAAGGGTATCTAATTTTCCTGAGAGTTCGTCCCTTTTCTTTAGTAATTGTTTTATTTTTTGATGGATTAAATCAATTTTTGTAAGTATATCTTGATTATCCATATATTACCTCCATTGTTTATCTAAATTTTCTTTGATTCTATCTTTAACACTTTCATCAATTTCTCTATTACATACAGGACATAATTTATTATTTAATATCAATGCATAATAATCTTCAATGTTTGAATTTATAATTTTTTGAACATTGTTCATTTCATTTTTTGTCATATTAATATCATTTTTTGTTTTTTCCAAATCAACCTTCGATTTTTTAAGAGCATTAAGTTTTTCCATTTTCATTTTTAAATCTACTGCACTATCTTCATTTAAATTACGTTTGTTTATTATTTCAATTCTTTTTAAAACACTATCTAAATCTCCCAAAGTTTTTTTGAGGTTTAAACTTAAATTTTTCAATTCAACCAATTTTATTTTATTTTCATTTAAATCTAAAATTTCTTTTTCTATTGGTTCACATTTTTTAAGAATCTCTATAATAAATAGTGCTTTTTCTTTTTCCTTTTTAATATTTAACAATTCTCCTCTCAACCTTTCAAGATTATTTTTCTTATCAATTTCTTTTTTATATAAATCAATTTCTTTTTTTAATTTAAGTAAATTACCCTTTTTTTCATCAATTCCTTCATAATTTTTAAGAAGTGTATTTTTTTCTTCTATCTCTTTTTTTATCTCCTTTTCTTTTCTTTCATATCTCTGAAGATCAATTATAATTGAATTTATTGCTTCATCAAAAACTTGTCCTCCAGAAATTGTAAGGAGCGTTGAATGTATTGTTGAAGGAGATTCATCGAGAAGATATATTGTTTCCATCTGCTCTTTTATTTGGGGATTCAATTTTTTCCCATTATCTAATGGAAGATTTTTTATACCTAAAACCCTTTTTATCTCCTCAGGAACACCATGTCCAAAATTTGAAAATTCTTTTTCTTCTCCATTAGGAAAAACGAGAGTATATTTATTTATGTTAATTCCCTTTTCTCTTATAACTTTATAGCAATTGTCAAGAGTTATAGAAACAAAGGCACTGTTTTCTCCTTTTCTTATAAATTCACTCCCTTTTGGTTCATTGAAGAAAACCCAAATTAATGCCCTTATAATTGCGCTTTTACCGCTATTGCCTTTTCCTAAAAAAACATTTATTTTATTATCAAGAAAAATTTTTGTATATTTATGTGATTGAAAGTTTTTAATTATTATTTCTTTAATATACATCTTTAATTCTCCAAATTTTTGTTATAGGGTTTTCATCTAATATAACTCTTCCTTCAACTACGAGTTCATTTAAAATTATTTTTATTTCATTAATGTCTTTAAAGATTATACCTTCATTTTCAAACTCTTTAATTGTTTTCTCAAGAAACAATTCTTCAATTACTCCATTATTTTCCAAATATGAATATACAAAATTTTTCTTATCCTCTTTCTTTTCTTTTAATTCAAGAAATGGATTTTTTGATGGAGGAGGATTTGAAAATGTCTTTCTGACTCTAATTGGAATTGTTCTTTGAAATATTGCAGAAGAAACAAATGCATCTCCTGTTTTTAAATAAGGAAGTCTTCCAATGTCAACACTATTTAAATCGGTTTCTTTTCTTATAGTATCAAGATCAGTTTCCCTAACAGTTCTTAATATAAACTTTGTAGAAAGTTGAGCAAGAATTGTATCATCTAAAAGAGATGGTCTTTGGGTTGATAGAATGAGAAATATTCCATATTTTCTTCCCTCTTGTGATATTGTTTTCAATATTCTCTTTGAAGGAATAAAATAAAGTGATTCTTTTGGTGCGAAATTATGTGCTTCATCTATTATCACAAAGAAAGGAGGAAAATATTCTTTTGTTTCTCCTCTTTTTTCTCCATCTTTATAATCTCTCCTCTTTTCAATTAATTTCTCGAGGAAAAAGGATGCAAAAGTTTTTAATGTTTCAAGAGAACCTTGTAAAACAGAAATTTTTTCATTCTTTACCCAAGATAAAACATCTCTGTCACTTTTTCCAAATATGTTTAATCTCTCAAGGTGATTCAATTTTCTTAAAACTGCTCTTGCGCTTGCTCTACTTGTAATATTTTTATCTGAATCTTCTTTACTTTTTTGTGAAAGTTCTATTAGTGAATTTCTAAAATTATCTAAACTTCTCTCTTTACCCATCATATTGAAAGCATTATATATTGCATCTTCTTGCGGAATTTCGAGTTCTCCAATTGATCTAAACAGGTTTTCAAGTTCTCTTTCTGAAATTTCTGAAAATTCGATTCCACAATCTTCACCAACATTGAAAACTTTTATATTTCTAATAATTTCTTTAATTCCATTTTCCTCTTTCTCTAAAATTGAAAAACTCATTTCAAAATGTGGATCAAAAACTATTGCAGGATAACCAAATTTAGCAATCTCTTCAATTAAAACTCTTAAAAGAAATGATTTTCCTGAACCAGAACCACCAAAAATACCAATATGAGGATATTGAATCATCTCCTCTATTGTAAAAATAAATGGTATCTCTTTCTGTTCTCTTTCTTTCCCATCTTCTATAATTTTATAAAGACCTTTTAACTCTTGTGGAAGTTCTCTGAAGAATTTATCACTATTTTTTATTCCTCCAATAACAAGACCTCTTTCCTCTATTTTTAGAAGTTTTTTTATTTCATTAAAACTTGCTCTTCTCGCTTTACTTCCAACCTTTATTGGATATGGCGGTTCATCAATTAGTTTTATTTTTGCAATATTTATATCCTCTATTTCAACATCAAAACCAAGAATTTTTAAATGTTCTATTATTTTACTATCACTTCCTTTTTCAGTATCTGGTCTTGGAAAAAATTTATTGATAGTAAAAGATTCAACAACTTCTCCAAGATACTCCTTTTCATCTATTATAAAAAAGTAATCCCTCAATGAAAATCTTTCATCTCTTGATGCGATAAAAACCTCAAATTGTGTGCTTTCTCCAACAACATATATATCTTTCATCTCAACCACCTTTTCATTTTAAAAAATTTTTCAATATATTCTTCATTTATAAAGTTTTTTGTTATCAATAAACTCTCTTTTTCTGTTAATTTTACTCCTTCATGAGCCATATCTCTAAAAATTGGAATTCCCCTTCCATGTTTTTGTGTTATAAATGCAAGATATGAAGAAATCTCTTTATAAATATAACTCATTTCTTTTGGTATTTCAATTGAGATTGGAGTAGGATCATATGATAATCTTAAAAATGTTATAGAATATCTCTCTTTATTAATTGGATTTTCAATGTGCAACATCTCATATATACCAAGATTATTTATTAAGAGTTCTCTATCGCCTATGTCAACTTTTAAACTCTTACAATCATCTACTTTGTAAGGTATTATTTTGCTTCCAATATCTTCAATTATTCCGCACAAGAACACTCTCTTTTCTAGAAAAGATTTTCTTAATTCATTAAACTCTTCTGTAACTTCTCCTTCAAAATGAGATAGTGATCCATCCATAAAAAGAATGTCTTTCTCTTTAAGAAATTTAAGTGCTTCTTTAGCAACCTCAATTTCAACTTTTGCCATATTTTTATATCTTAACAACTCCTCAACATAACTTATTGAAGATAATCTAAACTCATATGAATTTTTACTATCTTCAATTTCTTTTAATTTATCTTCAAAGATTTTTCTATCATCTTCTAAAATTGGAGAAAAGATATCATACATATAAATTTTTATATCCATATCAGGAGAAAAAGCAAAGGATCTAAAAATATAAAGAAAATTTGGATAATTGAATCCAATTTTTGACATTGAACCATCAACAAAAAAAGTATTAAAATTAAAATCCTTTTTGTCAATAAATATTTTTTCTTTATTTTTCAAAATATAGTCTATATAAGTTTTATTTTTTTCATTATTAAATAATTTTTCAAGATTCTCATTCAATTTATTAAATTTCTCCTTAAAAGATTCAATTTTCTTTATATATTCTTTCTTTTGCTTCATAAAATCTTCTTTTAACTTCCTCTTTCACTTCATCTTCAATATCTTGACTACTTAAAATTTCATCCAATATCCTTTCAGGATTAAAAGATGATATACTTTCATCTTTTAATGCTTTGAAATAATCTAAAAAGGAGTTTTCAATATCTTTTATATGTTTAGAATCTAACTCAATTTCCTCTCTTTTTAAAACATTTTTCAATTTAATTAAATTAATTGAGACTTTTTTGTTTTCGATTGTTAAAAGAACAACTTGGGGGTTTCTATCAAATTGAGTTTTTTCATCTCTTGCAATACTTCCAGGAGATATAAATATTTTACCATTAATATTCTTTATTCCATAACCATCATGATAGTGACCAACTAAAAATATATCGCCCTCACTAACCTCAGCAACCTCTTGAATTAAAAGTGATGGAAAGTTTGTTTTAAATGGAAGAATATATGCATGAGAGATAACAATTAAAATTTTATTTTTATCCTCTTTTTTAATTTTATGAAAATCAATATTAGAATCAACTCCATCTTTATAATTTACTCCTTTTATTTCAATTTCTGTATCAAAATATGGAAAAATCTCTCCATCTTTTAATATTTTTAAAACTTTAGCCTCTTCAAGCATTTTGACAGCCTTTCTCTCATATGTATCTGGATTTCTTCCTTCAATATCGTGATTTCCCAAAACTCCAATAATAGGAATTGCTTTAAATTTTTTTAGAACTTGAGTAAGTGATATTGTTACTTCATAACTTGGAGAAGGTCTTGTAAAAAAATCCCCTCCAAATAAAACATAATCAACATTTTCACTATTTGCAATATATGCAATCTCTTCGATTTTTTTTAAAACATTTTTCAAATAATCATCTTTTCTTGAAGATGGTGGCTCTTCTTGAAGATGTGTATCAGTAAAAAAGAGAATCTTCTTCATAATTTAATTATAACTAAATTAAGTTAAAATAAAGTTGGAGGATTATTATGAAAATAGTAGATACAAAAGGAATAAGAGAACTTGACAGAAAAGCAGTTGAAATTTATGGTATAAGCTCTGAAATTTTGATGGAAAATGCATCTTTAAGTGTTGTTTCATTTCTATTAAGAAAATTCTCATCTATAAAAAATAAAAAATTTTTAATCTTTTGTGGAACTGGAAACAATGGAGGTGATGGATTTGCAATTGCAAGAAAAATTTATTCTCTTCAAGGTGATGTTAAAATTATTTTTCTTGGAGATGAAGAAAAATTAATTGGTGATGCTAGATCAAATTTTGAAAGAGTTAAGAAAATTGGAGTTCAAGTTTTAAAAAATTTAGAAATTGAAAAAATTAAAGATGAGATAGAGAAGGTTGAAGTAGTTATTGATGCTATATTTGGAACAGGTATTAATAGAGAAATTGAGGGTTATATAAAAGAGGTAATTAATTTGATTAATTTATCTAATAAATACATATTAAGTGTAGATATACCTTCAGGAATAAATGGTGATAATGGAAGAGAGATGGGTATATCTATTAAATCAAATGTTACAATAACTTTTGGTTTACCAAAAATTGGAAATTTAATTGAAGATGGAGCAGAATCTACAGATGAATTATATTTATCTTATATATCATATCCAAAAGATTTATATGAAAATTTTGATTCAAAAGTTTATATAAATGAACCTATTGAGATTAAAAGAAGAAAAAAGAATACACATAAAAAAGATTATAATGATACTTTATTTATTTCAGGATCAAAAAAATATTTTGGTGCTCCATATTTTTCTTCATACTCATTTTTAAAATCTGGTGGAGGATATTCAAGATTAGCGACAGTAGAGTCAATAATAAATACAATTGCTTCTAAAGCAAGAGAAGTTATATTTTATCCTTTAAAAGAGAGTAAAAATGGAACAATAAGCAAAGAAAATGAAGATTTTCTATTTGAAATTTCAGAAGAGGTTGATTTTGTGGTTTTAGGACCCGGAATTGGAATTGATGAAGAGACAGAGGAGTTGTTTATAAATTTAATAAAAAAAATTAAGAAGCCAATTTTAATTGATGGAGATGGAATAACATATGTTTCGAAAGATATTTCTATTTTAAAAGAAAGAACTTATCCAACAATTTTAACTCCTCATTTAGGAGAATTTTCAAGAATAACAAAATTAAGCAAGGAGGAAATTAAGAATGATAAGATAAATATTTTAAGGAGAATTTCTATTGAATTAAACTCCTATATTGTTTTAAAAGGTTATCACTCTTTAATTTCTACTCCAGATGGTAAAATTTATATTAATTTAAGTGGCAATCCATGTATGGCAACACCTGGTATGGGAGATGTTCTTGATGGAATTATTCCTGCTATGTATGGTCATAAATTGGGTATTGAAGAAAGTGTAAGATTAGGTGTCTTTATTCATGGTTTTTGTGGTGATTTATTAAAAGAGAAATTTGGAGAAAATGGAATTACATCCTCAATGATGATTGATTATTTACCAATTTCATTGAATGAATATGTTAAAAATTTTGATGAGATAAAAAGAAAATATTCCATAGAAGTTATTTTATGATAAATTTAAATTATGATATATTTAAATCTACCAGATGAGTTAAATTTCGATTCAGAGCATGAAGTTGAAAGAATCATAAAATTTATAAATAAATTTTTAGAAAAGGTAAATAAAAAGAAAGTTATAATTGGTTTATCAGGTGGAATTGATTCTGCTCTTGTTCTAAAATTACTAACCCTATCAGTACCTAAAGAAAATATTCTTTCTTTAATTTTACCAGAGAGAGATAGTGATAAGAAAAATATTTTAGATGCAATCAATTTTGCAAAAGAATTAAAAGTAAGTTACAAGGTAGTAAATATCTCAAAAATATTATCAAAATATGGAATTTATATAAATGTTCCATATTTTATTCTTCCAACAAAAAATTTAAGAAAAAATTACACAAGGAATCTTTATAAAAAATATGAAGAAAAATTTGGCAAATCACCATTTTATCTTCAATATGATATAAAAGATGAATTGTTAAATATAAGTTGGTTTTTTAAGGGTTTAGCATATTTAAGGATAAAACATAGAATAAGAATGGTAACTCTTTACTATCATGCTGACCTTTTAAATGGAGTTGTTGCTGGAACTACAAATAAAACAGAGTATTATTTAGGGTTTTTTGTAAAATATGGAGATTTTGCATCTGATTTTGAACCAATAATTCACCTTTTTAAATCACAAGTATTTAAACTATCTGAATATTTAAATATTCCAAAAGAGATATTAATTAAAAAACCAACACCAGACCTTCTTCCAGGAATTGAGGATGAATTTGCAATTGGTCTTGAATATTTGGATATAGATAGAGTTCTAATAAGATTTTTAAAAAATATTGATTTAATTAAAATAAGTGAGGAATTAAATTTACCTTTGGAAAAGATTAAAAATCTATATGAGGTTTTTGTTAAATCTGAAGTATTAAGAAAAAACCCTCCAACTGTTTTAGATTTTAATTTATAGATAGTACCAATCCATTAAGGGCCCAAATATCAGATTCTATAACTATTTGATAACCAATTTTAAATACATCACTTCCATATTTTAGACTTGTTGAACGAAAACTAAATTTTATTGTAATATCTTTTAAAACAGGTTGTTCTGCAATAACTACTTTTCCATCACATGTTTCAACCCATTTTTTAGAAGGTTCAACAATTGGATGTTCTAAAATTGAACCATAAACCTTTCCACTTTTATCAACTATTCTATCTCCCTTTTTAATTGATGCAACCATATCAGGTGGAACTTCAAGAAGTTTTACAGTTATTGTGTAATTTTTATATGTAACATTTTTTTTGATGAAGATTGGTTTTAAAAAATATGCTAATAATATAATAATCAGTAATAAAACTAAAATATCAAAAAGATTTAAAAGACCAAAAAGTTTAAAATTTTTCAATCTGGAAAATCTTCTTTCCATATATCTCCTCCTAAATTCTTTAACTTTTCATCAAATTTATAATATCCCCTTTCTATATGATATATTTTTTTAATTGTAGTTTCATTTTCTGCAAAAAGACCGGCAATAACAAGCGCAGCTCCTGCCCTTAAATCAGGAGCAGTTACCTCTGTTCCATAAAGTTTATTTACACCTTCAACAAAAAGAGTATTTCCTTCAACTTTAATTTTGGCACCCATTTTTCTTAATTCAGGAACAACATTGAATCTATTTTCAAAAACCGTTTCAGTAATTAAACTCACACCTTCAGACACAGAAGCGAGAACAACCATTTGAGATTGTAGATCTGTTGGAAAACCTGGAAATGGCATTGTTCTTATTTCAAAACTTTTTGTTCTCTTTTTAGATATTATTCTTAATCTCTTTCCATTTTCAATTCTTAAATCAACCCCAATTTCTCTTAATTTAAAAATCAAAGGAACAAGATGGTCAAAAATTACAGGTTTCAATACAACATCTCCACCATTTGCAGCAACTGCTATTAAAAATGTTCCTGCTTCAACTCTATCTGGATATAATGTATGAGTTGTTCCATGTAATTTCTTAACTCCTTCAATTCTTATACATCTTGTTCCTGCACCTTCAATTTTTGCTCCCATAGAATTTAAAAATTCTGCAAGTTCAATTATTTCTGGCTCTTGAGCAGCATTTTCTATTATTGTTTCACCAGGTGAGACAGAAGCGAGAATCATAATATTTTCTGTTGCACCAACTGATGGATAATCAAGATAAATTTTTTCTCCTTTCAATTTTTTTACACTACCTTCAATTATTGAACCAATTGCATTTACATCTGCACCAAGAGTTTGAAAACCTTTAAGGTGTAAATCTATTGGTCGTGAGCCAATATGGCATCCCCCAGGATATGGAAGTTTTACCTTACCAACCCTTCCAAGCAACGCACCAACAAGAGTTAAACTACCTCTCAACTTACTGGCATTCTCATTGTTAATTTCTCCATTTACATTTTCTGCTTCAATTAAGACTACATCTTCATCAACGAATTTAACTTTAACTCCTATTGATTTTACTACATCAAGAAGTACAACTATATCAAGGAGTTTAGGAACATTTTTAATTATTACAGGCTCATCTGTTAAAATTGATGCTGCAATTAAAGGAAGACATCCATTTTTTGATCCTTGAATCTGAACTTCTCCTTTTAGTTTTTTTCCTCCTCTAATTTTATATACTTCCATTCAGTTTCTCCTTTAAAATGTTTTTAATTCTTTCAGATGCTTTTCCATCTCCAAATGGATTATAATCTATTTTTGGATTAAACCCATTTTCTAAAATCTCTTCAACTCCATTTATAATTTTATCTTCATCTGTTCCAACAATTTTAACAAATCCATATTTTACAGCCTCTTCTCTTTCAGTTTCGTTTCTTAAAAGAAGAAGAGGTTTTTTTATTGTTGGAATCTCTTCTTGAATTCCTCCAGAATCTGAAAGAACAAGAAAAGATCTTTTTAAAAGATGTATGAAATCTATATAATTAAGAGGTTCTATTATTAAAACATTTTTTGTGTTCTTCAATACTGAATTTATTTTTTCTCTTACAAGAGGATTTTTATGAATTGGTATAACAAAGAATAGGAATTCATATTTTTCAATTAAAAATTTTATTGCCTTTGCTATTTTTGTTAAACCATTTTCCCAATTTTCTCTTCTATGTGCAGTAACAACAACAATTTTTTTATCTTCTGGCAATTTTAATGAGAGTTTTTCTTTAAAATTTAAAATTTTCAGAAGTGCATCAACAATAGTGTTTCCAACAAGAAAAATATTCTCCTCTTTTATTCCCTCATCTATTAAATTTTTTTTAGCAATTTCAGTAGGAGCAAAGTGAAATGTTGCAATTTTTCCAATTAAAGTTCTATTCATCTCTTCTGGAAATGGATAATACATATTTTTTGTTCTTAAACCTGCTTCAACATGTGCAACTGGAATTTTGTTATAAAAAGAGACAAGAGAAGAAACAAAAGCAGATGTTGTGTCTCCTTGAACTATTGTTAAATCTGGATTTTCAATTTTTATTACAGATGCAAATCTTTCAAGAACTTTTTCTGTTATATATTCAAGAGTTTGTCTCTCTTTCATAATATTTAATGAATAATCCACATTTATATTGAATAATTTTAAAAGTTCATCAACCATCTCTTTATGTTGACCTGTATTTACTGTTTTTAAATCAAACGCTTCATCTTTATTTAATTCTTCAATTAAAGGAAAAAGTTTTATAACCTCAGGTCTTGTACCAAAAACTAAAACAGTTTTTATTTTTTTCATAATGAAAATCCCTTAATAAGAAGCAAAGAGAGTAATGAAAAGAATAGTGTTAATATATACAATATAATTATTACCTCCTTCTCTTTGAATCCACTATATAAAAGTTTGTAATGAATGTGATCCATATCTGCTTCAAAAATACTTCTTTTTCTAATTATCCTTCTTAAAATTGCAGAGAATGTATCAAGAATTGGAAAACCAAGAGATAAAATTGCAACAAGAAGAATAACAGATGTTGTCGTTTTGAGAGCACCCCATACCCCAATTTCTCCTAAAATAAAACCAAAAAGAAGTGCTCCTGAATCTCCAAGATAAACTTTTGCAGGAGGAAAGTTAAAAACAAGAAAACCTATTGCAATTCCTGTTATTGCAAAACAGACAATTGAGACCAAAATGTTACCCTTTAAAATTGCAACAAGTCCTAAAGTTATTGATACAATTGAAACAATACCAGAGGCGAGACCATCAAGTCCATCTATTAAATTTATTGCATTTGTTATTCCAGTTACCCAGAAGATAGTAAAAGGAATGCTCAATTCTTTTAAATAAAAATATCCACCTTTTGGATTTGTTATAAAATTCACCTTAACTCCATAAATTATTGGTATAATTGCTCCAATAATTTCTCCCATGAATTTAATAATAGGTGGTAATTTAAATTTATCATCAATAAGACCAACAAGAAAAATAATGGTTCCACCTAAAAATATTGATAAAAATTCTTTTGATTCATATTTTATAAATATGAAAAGAAAGAGAATTATTAAAGATAGGTATATAGTAATTCCACCACTTCTTGGCATCTCTTTCTTTTTTATTTTTTCTTTATCCCCCCTTTTTTCATGCGGTTTACTAATTATTTTGAATTTATTACCAATATAAATTGATAAAGGAGTTAAAATAACTGCTATAAAAAAGAAGATTACTAAATAATAAAAATTTGGTATGATATTTCTAATCATTTTGTTCCAAAGAGTCTATCTCCAGCATCACCAAGACCTGGAATAATATATCCATGATTATTTAATCTTTCATCAATTGCTATAGTAAATATTTTTGTATCAGGATAAAACCTTTTTATATAATCAATTCCTTCAGGTGCTGATACGAGAGAAATAACATCTATATTTTCTAAATTTGCTCCTTTTTCAAGAAGAATATCAATTGCTTTAACAATTGAACCGCCAGTTGCAAGCATTGGATCTAAAAGAAAAATTTTTGAATCTGGAATTGTTGTTGGAAGTTTAACATAATATGTTACAGGTTTAAGAGTCTCTGGATCCCTATACATTCCTATATGCCCAACTTTTGCATTTGGAATTAAATTTAAAATTCCATCACTCATTATTAAACCTGCTCTTAATATTGATACAACAGTGATTTTTGTAGATAAAATATATCCTTTTGCTTTTCCAAGAGGAGTTTCGACTTCGATTTCCTCAACTGGTAAATCCCTTGTTATCTCATAAGCCATTAACATAGAAACCTCTTTTACCAGTTCTCTAAATTCTTTTGGATTTGTATTTTTATCCCTTAAATATGTTAATTTATGTTTTATCAAGGAGTGATTTAAAAGAATAACATTTTTTTGATCCATTCATCCTCCTTTCGTCAAAATTATATCACAACTTTTCAAGAACAACTCCTATTATGTTATCTGAAGATGTTGTAATTATCTCTTTCAATTTTAATTTTTTAAAAATTCCACTTATTTCTTCTAACTGATTTTTTTCCATTTCAATAACAATAAATCCATTATCATTTAGAAATTTTGGAGACTCTGAAATTAAAATTTTTATAAAAAATAGACCATCTTCTCCTCCAATAAGAGAATCATATGGCTCCATTCTAACATCAGATGGAAGTTTCTCATAATCAATTTTCTTAATATACGGAGGATTTGAAATAATTAAATCAAATTTTTCTGAAAGAGAATTAAACATATCACTTTGAATAACTTTAGCATTTAAATTAAATTTTGATAAATTAAATTTTATATTTTCAATTGCTTTTGTTGATTTATCAACAAAAGTACAATTTTTTGTGAAATTATAATAAAGTAATGAAATTCCTATTGCACCCGTTCCAGCACATATATCGATAGAATTTTCAACTTTTTTATAATTTTTTATTATGTGATGAACAATCTCTTCTGTTTCAAATCTTGGAATGAAAACATCATCAAAAACTTCTAATTCAAGATCTAAAAAATATTTTTTATGAGTTATATATGAAAGTGGAGCCCCCTTTTTTCTCATGCAAAATTTCTTAAATATCTCTTTAAATTTCTCTTTATCTATCTCTTTGTTTAAATTTAAATAAAATTCCTCCCTTTTTAAATTTAATGAATTTCTTATTATAACTTCTGCCTCTATATCACTCTTTAATATTTTTCTTCCATATTTAAAAAGGTTTTTTAAATCATATTTTAAGTGACTCAATTTTTCTCTTTTTATCTTCCTCTTTTAATGCATGAACAAGTTCATCAAGATTTCCTTCCATAATTTCAGGAAGATTATATAAAGATAGACCAATTCTATGATCTGTCACTCTGTTTTGAGGATAGTTATATGTTCTTATTTTTTCGCTTCTCTCACCCCATCCAATTTGTCTTTTTCTCTCTTCACCAACCTCTTCCATCTTTTTCTTTTGATAATAATCATATAATCTCGCTCTTAAAACTCTCAATGCTTTTTCTTTATTTTTAAGTTGAGATCTTTCATCTTGGCATGTAACTACAAAGCCAGTTGGAATATGAGTTATTCTTACTGCAGATTCTGTTTTCTGAACACATTGACCTCCATGTCCGCTTGCTCTAAAAACATCTATTTTTAAATCTTCAGGATTTATCTCAACCTCAATCTCTTCTGTTTCAGATAAAACTGCAACCGTAACAGTAGATGTGTGAATTCTTCCAGATGCTTCAGTTATAGGTACTCTTTGAACTCTATGGACTCCACTTTCGAATTTTAAATCACCATAAGCACCTTTTCCTCTTATAGAAAATATTATTTCTTTATATCCACCGAGATCTGTTGGATGAGAATCGATTATTTCAACTTTCCAACCTCTTTTTTCTGCATAATATGAATACATTCTGAAAAGGTCTCCTGCGAATAGAGCAGCCTCTTCTCCTCCTGCTGCTGCTCTTATTTCCATGATTACATCCTTCTCATCTCTTTCATCTTTTGGCAATAGAGATAAAACAATTTTATTTAAAATTTCATCCTCTTTTCTCTTTAAATCTTCCAATTCTTCTTCTGCTAAATCTTTTAACTCATCGTTAGAAAGTAGTTTTTCTGTTTCTTCAATATTTTTTCTTATTTTCTTTAATTCTCTATAAAGATTCACACTCTCCTCAATTTCACTTTTCTCTTTAAGATATTTATTAAGTAATTCACTATTTTTGTAGACATTCTCATCAAAAAGTGCTTTTTCAATCTCCTCATACTTTTTTTCAAGTTCTTCTAACTTTTTTTCTATATTCATAGTTTCTCAAACCTCAAAGTTATAAATTTATCATTTTCTCTTATCTTTTCTTTAGGAATGTCACCCCATAAATCTTTAACTTTAAAACCATTAAAGAATAAATACTCTTTAATTCCAATTGGAGTGAAAACTCTATCATTAAATTCTTTCACCTCTTTTAATTTAAAATCATAAACCTTTATGGTTAAAATATCATTCTTATGATCTAAAATATATTTATAGACCTTATCATCAAAGAAATCAAACTCTCTCTTTATAAAATAGAACAGATTTAACACTTCAGAGTAGATATCTTTTAATGCAAAATTCCTTAAAATTTTTAGATATTCATCTTCATATGGAAATGGTAAAATTAGTAAATTTTTATCTATTTTTTCATCTAAATTTTTAATATCTTCCTTTTTTATAAAATAAAAATTATATTCATTTTTAAAATTTTCCCAAAGGGAAAATCTTTCTTCTAAAAAAGTCATTTTATCTATGATGTATATCTGGTTTATCAGGAACTATATGATGGATTCTACATCTTGGCTCATATTTTTCAGAAGCACCAACCATTATTATAGGATCATAATAAGATGCTGGTTTTCCATTAATTATTCTTTGAGTTCTTGTTGCCTCTTCTCCACAAACAACACAAATTGCTGTTAATTTATCAACCTTTTCCGCTCTTGCAAGAATATATGGCATAGGCCCAAATGGCTCTCCTCTAAAATCTGTATCAAGACCAGCGACAATTACTCTTAAACCCTTATCAGCAAGAAATTCAATAACATAAATTATTTTTTCGTTAAAAAATTGTGCTTCATCAATTGCAACAACTTGAGTTGAGTCCTCTATTTTTAAAATTATCTCCTCTGGATGATCAATGCTTATTGCTTCAACTTTAGTACCAGAATGAGAAACAATGCTTTTTTCATCATATCTTGTATCAAGAGTTGATTTAAAAACTTGAACATTCTGCTTTGCTATTCTCGCTCTTTTAATTCTTCTAATGAGTTCCTCACTTTTTCCAGAAAACATACAACCAGTTATGACTTCAATAATTCCTCTTTTCATATCCAGCCATTCTCCTCTGGAACAATTGTTCTTAAAAATTCGGCATTGTTTCTTGTTTTTGCAAGCATATCTGCAAGTTTTTGGAGAGCTTCAAAAGTGTCTGCATTTGCCAATGCTTTTCTTAAAACCCATATTCTTTTATATTCATCAGGAGTATATAAAAGTTCTTCCTTTCTTGTTCCTGATCTTTTGACATCAATTGCAGGGAAAAGCCTTCTTTCTGCTATTCTTCTATCTAAAACAAGTTCCATATTTCCGGTCCCTTTAAATTCTTCATAGATAACTTCATCCATTTTACTACCAGTTTCAATTAATGCGGTTGCAATAATAGTTAAACTGCCACCATTTTCAATATTTCTTGCTGCTCCTAGAAATTTCTTTGGACCTCTTATTGCTGCTGGATCAAGACCTCCAGACAATGTTCTTCCTGATGGTTGAGTAACGAGGTTATATGCTCTTGTTAATCTTGTTATTCCATCAACTAATATCATAACATCCTCTCCAAGTTCAACAAGTCTTTTCGCTCTTTCAACTACAAGTTCAGTAACTCTTATATGATTTTCTGGTGGAAGATCAAATGTTGATGAAATAACCTCTCCTTTTGTTGATCTCTCCATATCTGTTACCTCTTCTGGTCTCTCATCAACAAGAAGAATTATTAAATGAATTTCAGGATGATTTATCTCAACAGATTGAGCAATTTTCTTAATTAAAGTTGTTTTTCCTGCTTTTGGTGGAGATACAATCAATCCACGCTGTCCTTTTCCAAGAGGAGCAATTAATTCAATTAATCTTATTGCAAGGTCTGCATTTGGAATTTCGAGTCTTATTCTTTTATTTGGAAAGATTGGTGTAAGATTTTCAAAGATTGGTCTATTTTTTGCCTCTTCAATTGATAATCCATTTATTGAGATAATTTTAAGCAGAGCAGGGTATTTATCTTTTTCAGGAGGTTTTCTCACCCACCCTTCAACAAGATCTCCGACTCTCAAGTTAAATTTTTTAATTTGAGAAGGTGCCACATAAATATCTCTTTGTGAGGGAGTATATTTTGCTCTAAGAAAACCATAACCTTCAGGAAGAATTTCTAAAATTCCCTTATCAATATACTGCTCTTCTGGTGGAATTCCAGGAAAGTAATCTAGTCTTTTATCTAAAAGTTCTGAAAAAGTGGGCGTTTTTTCTTTTACAATAACTTTCTCATCTTTTGGTAAGAAATCAACAAATTCATCCTCATCCTCCATTAAATTTTCATTCAACTCTCCACTCTCCTTTTCAAGAATTTTTTTGATCAAATCATCTTTTCTGTAATGAGAGTAATTTTTGATCTTAAGTTGTTGTGAAATCTTGTAAAGTTCCTTCATTGATTTGTTCTTTAACTCTTCTTCTCTCGTCAATCAGCACCTCCAATTTATTTTAAAATTTTTAAGAAAAACGGCAAAAATACGAGCGAAATAATGCTCATTAATTTTAATAGAATATTTATTGATGGACCAGCAGTATCTTTAAATGGATCACCAACTGTATCTCCTACAACACTTGCTTTATGTGCAGGAGAACCTTTTCCACCATAAAGACCTTTTTCTATCAATTTTTTAGCATTATCCCATGCTCCACCTGAATTTGCCATTAAAATTGCAAGAAGAGCACCAGAAACAAGCGAACCAGCAAGAAATCCTCCGAGTCCATCTTTTCCAAAAAGAAAAACTATTATGAATGGAGATGCAATAACTATTATAGATGGAATTATCATTTCTTTTAATGCTCCAATTGTTGATATATCTACACATCTTTTGTAATCTGGTTCACTCTTACCTTCAAGAAGACCTGGAATTTCTCTAAATTGTCTTCTTACTTCCTCAACCATTTTATATGCTGCCTTTTCAACTGCAGAAATTGCATATCCACTGAAAAGAAAAGGAAGAACTCCTCCAATGAACATTGCAGAGACAACATTTGGTTTAAGTAGATCTATTTTATCAATATTTGCAACTTGAGAATATGCAACAAAAAGAGCAAGTGCTGTGAGAATTGCAGAACCAATTGCAAAACCTTTTCCCATTGCTGCTGTTGTATTACCAAAGGCATCAAGTGAATCAGTTATTTTTCTAACAGATGGATCTTGATGAGACATCTCAGCAATTCCACCTGCATTATCTGCTATTGGACCATATGCATCAACAGAAAGAGAAATTCCAAGAGTTGCAAGCATTCCAACTCCAGCAAGAGCAATTCCATAAATTCCAGCAAAGAGATATGCTCCATAAATTGAAAGAGATAAAATTATGATTGGTAAAACAGTAGATTCCATTCCTATTGCAAAACCAGCAAGAATATTTGTCGCTGTTCCTGTGGTTGCTGCTTCAGCAATTTTTTTAATTGGATTTCCTCCAGTATAATATTCTGTTATAAGTCCAATAACAACTCCACTAATTAATCCAAGAAAAACAGCAAAATATGGTGATAAATCTTTTATATAAATATTTGTTAAAATAAATCCCAATATTGCAAAAATAATTGCACTAAATATTGTTCCACCTGTTAATGCAAATTGAGGTGTTATTGATTTTATAATTTTTGAGGAAAATTTTACAAACAAAACCCCTAAAATTGATGATATTAAACCTAAAGATACAATCAAAAATGGAAAATATATATAACTTTCTCTTGATATATTTGATTTAAATGCAAATGTAAATGCTATAACAATTGATGATACAATTGAACCAACAAAAGATTCATAAAGATCTGCACCCATTCCTGCAACATCTCCAACATTATCTCCTACATTATCTGCAATTACTGCTGGATTTCTTGGATCATCTTCAGGAATATTAGCCTCAATTTTTCCTACTAAATCTGCACCAACATCTGCTGCTTTTGTAAAAATTCCACCCCCAACTCTTGCAAAAAGAGCAACAAAACTTGCTCCCATTGAATAACCAGTAATTAATGGAAGCGGACCAACATTTGGAATTAATTTTATTCCAAAAAGGTAAACAATGCTTAATCCTAAAACACCAAGAGATGTCACAGTTATTCCCATAACTGCGCCACCTGTAAATGCAACATCAATTGCTTTTCCTCCACTTTGTTTTGCTGCATATGTTGTTCTTCCATTTGCTCTTGTTGCTACACTCATTCCAATAAAACCTGAAAGTGCCGATAAGAAGTTTCCAAATATAAATGAGATTGCAACATAGGGATTAATTAAAAGAGCAACGATTAAAGCAAATATAATAACAATGATACCCATTACTTTCCACTCTCTTAAAAGGAAAGCCTGTGCACCTTGTCTAATAGCAAGAGAGATTTTTTTAATTTTTTCTTCACCTTCAGGATTTCTGAAAACATTAAAAATTAGAAAAACTGCAAAAACAATACCAATAACACTTACTAGAATGGATAAAGATAGAAAATCCATAATTTAAAACCTCCTTATTTTAAGAGCCAGCGACCCGACTCGAACGGGCGACCAGCTGATTACGAATCAGCCGCTCTACCACTGAGCTACGCTGGCAAAAATATGGAAAAATATTAGATGATCATCGTATTGGAGCGGGAGACGGGACTCGAACCCGCGGCGGCCACCTTGGCAAGGTGGTGCTCTACCACTGAGCTACTCCCGCATGGCGGGATCGACGGGATTCGAACCCGCGATCTCCAGCGTGACAGGCTGGCGTGTTGGACCGCTACACCACGACCCCGCAAAATTTCGCTCACTCTGGTGGGCGAAACAGGAGTCGAACCTGTGACCCCTTGCTTGTGAAGCAAGTGCTCTACCGCTGAGCCATTCGCCCTGCTTTATTATTCTAATAAAATTTATTTTTTTGTCAAGTAGGTATTAAGAAGTAAGAAAATTTTTTGATTTGTGTTAAAATTCAAAAAAGAATGGAAAATCTTGAGAGAAGAGTTAAAAAATTGGAAATAGAAATACTCAATTTAAAGGAAAATTTATCTAAAATTATTTACTTTATAGACAAAAATTATGGAAAAGAGATAATTTTTTCTCTTTTAAAAGAAAGAGGTTTTAAAATTTTGGAATTAAAAGATAAAAAATTAATATTTCCAGAAGATGAGATCTTTTTTAATGACTATTTTAAAAATTTAAGAAGTTACTATTTTAGAAGAATTTTGCAAGATACAATTAAAAAGAAGGAGTTTGATGATAATTTTGTTCACAAATTGAAGAAAAAGTGGGGTGAAGTTGTTGTTGAAAGATATTTACAAAAACTTTTAAATTACGGGATTTTGAAAAAGTCAAACTCATTTTATGAATCAAAATTTAAAGATATAGATAACATTGGAAATACTCTCGAATGGTATATTGGAGAGATTTTAAAAAGAGATTTTTCTATACCAGTTGTTTCAAATATAGAAATTAAAAATTTGAGCGATGGAGGGGATTTTGATATTTTCTTTTTACTTTTAGGAAATCTCTCATATCTTGAAATTAAATCTTCTCCCCCAAACAACATATCAATTGAAGAGTTGGAAAATTTTATAAAAAGGGTAAATGGAGTGGGAACAAAAGTTTCAATTCTTTTTATTGATACAACACTTAATATAAAAAGGAATATAATAGATAATATGAAATTTTTACTTAAAAGATACAAAAGAGAATTTTTAGGTATTATGATTAGAAATGGATTTTATAAAGTTAGTAAAGGAATTTATGTTTTTAATTCAAAAAGAAGCATTGAGGAATCAATTAGAATTGTTATAAATGATTTAATAAAGGAGGAGTTTGTTTGAGAGTTTTAATAACAAATGATGATGGAATAGATTCAATTGGAATTAAAGTTCTATCTGAAGTTTTTTCAAATGAGTTTGAAACTTATGTTATCGCACCAGAAAGACAGAGAAGTGCGTTAGGACATTCAATAACTACCCATAAACCTTTAAGAATAAAAGAGATTGAGTCAGGAAAACCATCTTTAAAAATTTTTGCGACAAATGGAACTACTGCAGATTGTGTTATTCTTGGAGTTGATATAATTGTTAAAAAAATCGATTTTGTGGTTTCTGGAATAAATGAACTTCCAAATGTTGGTGATGATATTACTTATTCAGGCACCATTTCAGGGAGTATGGAAGGAGTTATTAATGGTATTCCATCAGTTTCAGTTTCAATTTTGGGATTCAAAGAAAATCTAAAGTTTGCTTCAGAATTTACAAAAAAAGTTGTTAAATATTTAATTGAAAATCCATTAAAAAAAGGAACCTTTTTAAATATAAATTTTCCAGGAGAAGGAAAAATAAAGGGGGTTAAAATTTCAAAAGTTGGGAGAGTTTGGTATAGAAATAGAACTATTGAAAGGAAAGATCCATTAGGAAGACCATATTATTGGATTATTGGAGAACCGGTTTGGGAAGGAGATGAATCAACTGATACATGGGCTGTTAAAAATGGATTTGTATCAATTACACCTCTTCATCTTGATTTAGTTGATTATGAAACATATTATGATTTGATAAAAAAAGAAGAAATATTTAATAATTTATTGAAAGATGAGTAAAATATTAATTTTAACCGAAAAGCCTTCTGTTGCTGAGGACATTGCTAAAGTTTTTAATGCAAAAAGAAAGGGCAACTATTTTGAAAGTGATAAATATACAATTATATATGCTTTGGGTCATCTTGTAACCCTCTGTGAACCTGAAGATTATGATAAAAAACTTAAATATTGGACAATAAAAGATTTGCCAATAATTCCAAAAGAGTTCAAACTTAAACCAATAGAAGAAACTAAAGATCAATTTGAATTTGTAAAAAAAATTTTAAAAAATGAAAAATTTGAATATATTGTAAATGCATGCGATGCAGGAAGAGAAGGTGAACTTATATTTAGATTTATATATAAACTATCTAAATCAAAATTAAAAGTAAAAAGGTTATGGTTAAATGCTTTGACAAAAGAAGAGATTTTAAATGGTTTTAAAAATTTAAGAGATGGAGAGGAGTTTGACAATTTAGGAAAGGCAGCAGAAGCAAGAGCAGAGGCAGATTGGCTTGTTGGAATAAATGCAACAAGAGCCTTTACAAGAAAAGAGGGTCTTCTTCTTTCAATTGGAAGAGTTCAAACACCAACGCTATATATGATAGTTGAGAGAGAAAAAGAAATTTTGTCTTTTAAACCAAAAAAATATTTTGAAATTTTTGTATATTTTGATAAAGATGGTTTTAAATATAAAGGAAAATGGTTTAATGAAAAAGAAGATAAAATTTTCGATGAAAAATTTCTAAATAAAATATTAAATAAAATTTCAAATAAAGATGGTATTGTTGAATCAATTGATTTTAAGAAAAATAAAATTTTACCTCCACTATTATATGATCTTACAGAACTTCAAAGAGAAGCAAATAGGCTTTATGGATTTACTGCTCAAAAAACTTTATCAATTGCTCAATCTTTATATGAGAATGAAAAGTTGATAACATATCCAAGAACTGATTCAAGGTATCTTCCATCTTCTTTAAAAGGAGATGTTATAAAAATAATGAATAATTTAAAAAAAATAGAAAATTATAGAGAAAATATAGAATATCTTTTAAAAAGCAGTTTAAAATTTAATTCAAGAATAGTTGATGATTCAAAAGTTACAGACCACTATGCAATAATTCCAACTGGAGTAATTCCAAAAACAACTCTTTCAAATGATAAAAAACAGATTTTTGATTTAATTGTTAAAAGATTCATTTCAATTTTTTATCCTCCTGCTGAAGAATTGAAACTTACTATAATAACAAATATTGATAGTGAAAATTTTAAAACTGATGAAAAATATATAATCTTTTCTGGTTGGATGAAAGTTTATGGAAAAAAAGAGGATTTATTTAAAGATATTCCATTAAAAATTAAGGACATAGTTAAAAATGAGAAAATTGAAAAAGTTGAAAAATGGAGTGAACCCCCTCCAAGATTTACAGATGGAACAATTCTCTCATTAATGGAGACATGTGGAAAGTTGATTGATGATGAAGAGTTAAGAGAGATAATGAAAGAAAAAGGAATTGGTACTCCTGCAACAAGAGCACAGATAATTGAAAGATTGATAGAGGTTGGTTATGTTGAGAGAGAGGGAAAGTATTTAAAACCTCTTCCAAAAGGGATGAAATTGATTGAAACTCTCAAAAAAATTGAATTAAATGAATTAACATCTCCAGAACTTACAGGTGAATGGGAAAGGAAACTTCTTTTAATTGAGAGAGGAAAACTCCAATTTGAAAAATTTATAAAAGAGATAATTAATTTTACAAAAGAGATTATAGAGAAAATTATTAAAAAAGAGGGAAAAAGAATTAAAGACGAGATTTATGAAGTTATTGGCAAATGCCCAAATTGTGATAGTGAAATTATTGAAGGAGAGAAGGGTTATTTCTGTAAAAATTTTAAAGAGAAAAAATGTAATTTTTATTTACCAAAAATATTTTTGGGAAGAAAAATAAAAAGAGAAGAAGTTTTAGATTTAATAGAAAATAAAAAAACAAAACTATTGTATGGATTTATTTCAAAAAATAAAAAGAAATTTTATGCATATATTGAATTAGGTGAAGATGGGAAAATTACTTTATCTTTCCCAGAAGATAAAGTAATTAATAATAAATCTCTTGGAAATTGTCCAATTTGTAACTCAAAAGTTATAGAGGCTGAAACAAAATTTAAATGTGAAAATGAAAATTGTTCATTTTCAATTAATAAAAATATTCTAGGAAAAGAAATTAAAAGAGAAGACATGATCGATTTGTTGAATGGAAAGACAACAAAAGTTTATCAATTTAAATCTAAAGGAAAAAGATTCAATGCAAAATTAAAACTTGAAAACAATAAACTTAAATTTATTTTTGAGGAGAAAAGAGATGGCAAAGGTTATAGTAAGAAAAGTAGATGAGTATGATGAAACGAAGATTGAGAAAATTTTAGAAGAAAATAAAGATTTTATTTTAAGTGGTTTAAATACTAATGATAAAGTATTGGTTAAGCCAAATTTTTTATCATATAACCCTCCAGATAAAGCAGTAACTACCCATCCAGTTTTTATAAAAACAGTTGTAAAATTTCTTTTAAAGAATTCAATTCAGGTTTATTTAGGAGATATTCCTGGTAGATCAATGGGAATTTCAAAATTAATAGAACTTTCAGGGTTAACTCAACTTGAAGATTCAAATTTAAAAATTGAGGATTTAGGAATTTATGGTTTTAGATCAATTGGAAAAAGTGTTAATGATGTTGAATTGAAAGTTCCAAGTATTTTATGGGATGTAAAGAAAATTTTCAATCTCCCAAAAATGAAAACACACTCTTTAACTTTTATATCAGGTGCAACAAAAAATCTATTTGGTTTAACTCCAAGAAAAGATAGGTTAAATATACATTCAATATCTGATCCTGTTAAGTTTTCTAAAGTTTTAATTGATATTAATAAGTTACTTCCATCTCAACAAATTGTAATAATGGATGGCATTGTTGGAATGGAAGGAGATGGTCCATCTTTTGGAAATCCTGTTAAATATAATTCAATAATTATCTCTGATGATCCTCTTTCATCAGATTATGTTATGAGTAAAATTATGGGGTTTGATATTAATGAAATTCCTTTATTTAAAATTGATTACAATTTTGCTGATTTAGAAATTGATGGAAATATTGAAGAGTTAATTAAAGTTTCTGAAAAACCAAAAACATATTTAATTTCATTTAAAACAACTTCAAAAATAGCATCCTTTTTTTATAAATATCTTGGTGAATATATACAACCTAAACCTTTTGTTGATAAAAATAAATGTATTAAATGTGGAATTTGTGCATCTAAATGTGCGGGTAAAGCAATAACTTTAAATCCATATCCAGTTATTGATAGAGATAAATGTGTTTTATGTTATTGTTGCCACGAATTGTGTCCACAAGGTGCAATTTATTTAAAAAGAAATATTTTGTCTAAAATTGTAAAAACATAAATTTGGGGGTTTTATGGACCTTGGAATAAAAGATAAAATAGCAGTAGTTACAGGTGGAAGTAAAGGCCTTGGAAGGTCTGTTGCTTTCATGCTTGCAGGAGAAGGTGCCAAACTTGCAGTTTGTGCGAGAGATGAAAAGGCATTAATTAATTTAAGAGATGAGATAAAAGATAGTTTTAGAAGTGAAATTTTTGTTTATCCTTGTGATTTAACTAAAAGAGAAGAAATTTTAAAATTTAAAGAAGAAGTAATTAAATATTATGGAACAATTCATATACTTTTTATAAATAGCGGTGGTCCACCAACTGGAGGATTTTTTGATTTTAAAGAAAAAGATTACCTTGATGCTTTAAATTTAAATTTGATTAGCACAATAAGTTTAGTTTACTCATTCATAAACTATATGATAGAGCAGAAATACGGAAGAATCGTTGCATCAACTTCAATATCAGTTAAAGAGCCTTTACAGGATATAATACTTTCTAATGTTTCTAGGACTCCAGTGGTTGCTTTTATAAAAAGTTTATCAAGAGAGGTTGGTAAATTTAACATAACTGCAAATTGTGTTGCACCTGGATATATATTAACTGATAGATTGAGAAAAGTGATTGAAAGTAGAAGTTTAAAAAATAGAACAACATTTGAAGAAGAGTTAAATAAAATTAATAAAGAAATTCCCCTGGGAAGAGTTGCTGATCCAGAGGAATTTGCAAATGTTGTTACCTTCCTTCTTTCCGAAAAAGCAAGTTATTTAACTGGAGTAACCCTTCTTATAGATGGTGGGTTATATAAAGGTTTAATGTAAATTAAATTAAGGTTCCACTACCTTTTAAATAACTTAAATTTGTCGGTCTCTCTTTAAGAGTTACTTCAATTTCTATTTTTTTTCCATTTCTTATTATTTCAAGTTTAACTTTATCTCCAATATTTTTCTGTCTTAAATATTTTGTCAATTCTTGAACAGAAGTCACATCTTTTCCATCAAATTTAGTTATTATATCGAAAGGTTTTAATCCAGCATCACTTGCGCTTGTTTCACTTAAAACTTGAACTACAAGAATCCCCTTATTAACTGGTAAATCGTTTCTTTTTGCTATATCGTCTGTAATCGCAACGCCACTTATTCCAAGAAATGGCCATCTAACTTTTCCATATAGTTTTAAATCATTTATCACTTTCATTATTGTATTTGAAGAGACTGCAAAACCAATTCCTTGTCCTGCTGCATAAATTGCTGTATTCATGCCAACAACTTCTCCTGATAAATTTAAAAGTGGTCCACCTGAATTTCCAGGATTAATTGCTGCATCTGTTTGAATAACTCCAACGAGAGTTGTTCCATCTTCAAATGTGAGAGTTCTTTCAAGAGCAGATATAACTCCAGTTGTAACAGTGTGGTCAAATCCATATGGATTTCCAATTGCAATTACAGTTTGGCCAACCCGGAGCATAGATGAATCTGTAAAGGTTAGATATGGTAAATCTGTTGCATTTATTCTCAAAAGAGCCACATCAGATGATGGATCTGTTCCAACAAGAAAACCATCATACTCTTTACCATCACTTAAGGTAACAGTAATTTTTTTAGCTCCTTCAATTACATGATTATTTGTAACTATATATCCATCAGATGAAATTATAAAACCCGAACCAAGTCCTGGAGTTTCATAGGTAAAGAAAAAGTCTTGAACAACTTGAGTTGTTGAAATTCTCACAACAGCAGGACTAACTTTTTCAGCAACATTAACGATTTGAGATTCTTCAACTTTTATAACATCGCTAATATTTATATATTGAACATTTGTAGGATTTTGAGTTGATGGAAGATTAAGTGAGCTTTTAAAATATTTTAGTGATATGTAACCGCCAAGAAAACCACCAATTAATGCACCAATTACAAATATAACAATAATTGAAAATAATATGCTTCTTTTTTTCTTTGGCTTTTCTTCAATTAACCTACTTTTGATCTCTTCTTCTATTGTTTTTATATCTTCGGTTAATTCTTCACTCTTTATTTCTTCTTTTTCTTCGTTACTAAATTCATCTTTTTCAAATTCGTTCATATTAATACCTCCTATCAATATTTAATACAATAATTTATCTATTTTGTTACAAAATTGGAAGATTATTTTATGAATTCGTTTGTAAATCTTGTTATATCTTTAACCCTTCCTATAAAAACAATTACATCATCTTGTCTAAATATCTCTTCTGAAGATGGTGCAACTATGAAATCCTCACCCCTTTTTATTCCTAGGATAATAATTTTATATTTATTACCAAGATCGAGATCCCTTAAAGTTTTTCCAACAAACTCTTTTGGAACTTTTGCCTCTTCAAGGTTATATTCAGGAGAAATTTCAATGAAATCAAGAAGAGATGTTGATGTTAATTGAATTGCGAGTGTCTCTCCTCTCTCTTTTTCTGGAAAAACAACAAGATCTGCTCCAATTTTCTCTAATATTTTTCCATGAAGTTCATCAACTGCTTTTGCTACAACATAATTTATTCCCATACTTTTAACTATCATTGTTGCAAGAATACTATGTTCTTTATTATCTCCAATTGCAACTATTACAGTATCACAATTTTTAATTCCTGCTTCTTCAAGAGCAAGTTCATCAGTCGCATCTGCAAGTATGACATGTGATAATTTATCTTTAACCCTTTCAATAATTTCTCTATCATTATCTATGGCGAGAACAGGAAACCCTCTTTTTTCTATATTTAAAGCAACTGAATAACCAAATCTTCCAAGACCTATAACTCCAAATGTTTTTTTCATATTTTCATCCTACCATAACTTTATCTTCAGGTAAATAAATTCTTTGCGATTTTCTTACAACAACACTTGTTATAAATGAAAGTATTCCAACTCTTCCAGTAAACATTGTAAATATTATAACTAATTTACCAATCGTTGATAGTTCAGGTGTTATTCCTGTTGAAAGTCCAACTGTACCAAATGCAGAAACTACTTCAAATAGAATTGAAATTAAACCAAATTTTTCAGTTATTGAAAGTATAAATGTTGATATTGATATTAAAAATATTGCTGTAGTAAAAACAAGAAAAGATTTTTTAATTGAAAGTTTATCAACGCATCTACCAAAAATTGTTACCCCCTCTCTTCCTTTTATCCAACTTCTTATATTTAGCAAAACAAGGGAAAATGTTGTTGTTTTTATTCCACCACCTGTACCTCCTGGTGATGCACCTATAAACATAAGAAAAATTGTAAACAAAAGAGTTGGAAGATTTAAATAACTAACATTTACAGTACTAAAACCTGCTGTTCTTGGTGTTATAGCATGAAAGATTGAAGAAAGTATTCTTTCCTTTAATGTATAAAATTTTAATGTTCTTGGATTTGAAATTTCAAATAAATAAAAAAGAATTGAGCCTAAAATTATTAAAATAATAGTTGTGGTTAATACAAGTTTTGCATGAGTTGATAATTTTTTTGATTTTGGATAATCTATCAATTCACTTATAACTCCAAAACCTATACCTCCAAAGATTATTAGCAAAATAACTGTTATATTTAAAATTAAATTTCCTCTATATAAAGTGAAACTTCTAAAACCACCAATTAAATCAAAGCCAGCATTACAAAATGCTGAAATCGAGTGGAAAAGTCCCATAAAAATTGCTCTTTTAAATCCAAAATCTTTTAGAAAAACTGAAGTTAAAAATATTGTTCCAACCCCTTCAAATATTAAAACAACATAAAGAATTCTTCTTGCAAGTTTTATAATTCCACCAACACTAAAAAAACTTATAGATTCTTTTAAAATCATTCTATCAAGAAGAGGTATTTTTCTACCGAGTAGAAGGGAAAGGAAAGTGAATATAGTCATGTAACTTAAGCCACCAATCTGAATTAAAATTAAAATCACTAAATGGCCAAAGATAGAGAAGTGAGTTCCTGTATCCAAAACAACAAGACCTGTTACACATGTTGCAGAAGATGCAGTGAAAAGAGAGTTAATGATGTTTGTCCAAGTACCATTTTTTGATGAAATTGGAAGAGAAAGAAGAATTGCTCCAATGAGAATTATTAGTAAATAAGAGAGAACAATAAATCTTCCAGGCTCTTTTCTTATATTAGATAGATGATTTATCATAAATTTTTACATTTGATATTAAAAAATAAATTGTAATTATTGTAAATATTATAGAGAGTATTAATAGAATAATATTTTTGAGATTAATGAAAATTAGATAAACGAAAATTGTTAAAGATAAAATATTTAATAAAATTGAAAACCATTTATACTCTTTTATTTTTAAAATAAGAGATATGACAAATAATAAAATTGATGCCAATAAAAAGTTTGTTGTTGTATTTACTTCCATTAATCTCAACCATAAATTTGTAATTCCACCTAATGCATCTTTTGGTATAAAGAATGTAAGGAAGGTTAAAATAACTATTAGAATAGTTATTGGATTTGACTTTTTAAATTCAATTAGATTTAAGTATTTTCTCAAAATTTTCAATGAGTAAACTATAAATGAAAACATAAAAACTACGCTTATAAATAAAACAAAATTTTTGCTATATGTCTCTGAAAGTCCAGCAAATTTTAGAAATTTAGCCATACCATCCTGAAAAAGAGTCAATGGATCTTTTCCTTTAATTAATGAGTCAGTTTTTGCATATATTATTACTGAAAAAGAGGATACAATTCCAACAAGAGTTAAAATTGTTGAAGTTAAAAGAGATGTTTTAGATATATCTTTTTCACCCTTTATCTCTTCTGATGTGTAAAAAATTGAAAATAGAGAATCAATTCCTGAGAATGCAACGAAAGAAAGAATTCCAAAAATTAAAGGAATCATTGCACCTCTTGAACTTACAAAAATAAACTCTTCTCTTTGAATTCTTACACCTATAAAAGGTCCAAATAATCCACCAAATAATATAACAAATAAAAGAAAAGAAGAGAGATAAGAAAATGGTTTAGAAAAAAGATTATCTTTTGTAAATACAAAAATTACTATCAGTGTTATTAATATAATACCAAATGTAAATTTTTCAGTTACAATTTTGAAAGGAAGAGAGAGTGGATAAAATCCACCAAGAAAGATTATATAAAAAAGAAAGACAAGAAAAAATATTGTATATGGAATAATATCATCTTTCTTATTTACAAGGAAATATGAAAAAACCAAAGAAAGGAGAATAAGTAATAAAAATGAAGTTGATACACCTCTATTTTGACCTAAAAGTTCAGAAATGTAATGAATAAATGAGATTGTAATTGTTAAAGAAAAGATTATTAAAAAAAGAATCAAAATATTTTTTATTTTTTTATTATTTATGAAAAATTCTTTTAAACTTTCTCTTTTTGCTGCAAGAATGGATAGAAAAGAGAGTGGATATCCCAAAAAAATTGTCATTAAAATTGTAAGAACTATAACTGGAACATAACCCCATTCCATAGCAACAATAGGAGCAAGAAAGAGATATATACCTTGAATTGCACCTAATTTTACTCCAAAAGGGACAAGAGAAAAACCACCTTCTTTTTTGATTTTAAATCTTTTTTCAAAAAAGAATTTTGATAAAAAATAGAGAACAAATAGAAAAACAAAGACAAAAATTGCTAAAATGTATAATTTCATACTCCTCTCCTTTCAAGAACCTTCATACATTCATAAATTTTAAAACAATTAACAATTTAGTCAAGAAGAGATAAAATAAAATTTATGAAGATAGGTTATCCATGCATTAATTACTCTTTAAAATGTTCACCAAACAAAACATTAAGATTGAAAAATTTTAATGAAAAAAGAGTAATTGAAATTATAAATAATAATTTAAATTGCCTTTTAGAAATATTAAATTTCAATAAAAACCATGAAATATTCTTTTTTAGAATATCATCAGAAACGATACCCTTTGCATCTCATGAAATAATGAATATAAATTGGAGAGAATATTTTAAAGATTCATTTTTAAAAATTGGTGAATTTATTAAAAATAATAATATGAGAGTTTCTATGCACCCAGATCAATTTATATTAATTAATTCAATAAGAGAGGATGTTTATATTAGAAGTATAAAAGAACTTGAATATCATGCAATATTTCTTGATTCTCTTGAATTAGATGAATCTCACAAGATTCAAATTCATGTTGGAGGTGTCTATAATAATAAAAATGAATCTATAGAAAGATTTATTATAAGGTATGAAAAATTGCCTCAATTAATTAAAAAAAGATTAGTTATTGAGAATGATGATAAATTTTATAATATTTTAGATTGTATTTTAATTAATAAAAAAATTGGGATCCCAATAGTTTTTGATTATTTTCATTTTAACTTAAACAATTTAGGAGAGAATTTGAATGATGTATTGCCTTATATTATTAATAGTTGGAATAGAAAAGACGGAATAGCTATATTTGATTATAGTTCCCAAGAGAACGGAAAGAAATTTGGAACTCATGCAAATAAAATAGATTTAAAAGATTTTGAGAATTTTATAAAATTAACGAGACCATATGATTTTGATATTATGCTTGAAATAAAAGACAAAGAAAAGAGTGCTATTAAAGCCATAAATCATTTAAAAAAATTAAATATTTTGAATTAATTTTTTAAAATATAAATAATCCCTCTTTTCTAACTTTTTATCTTTATAGTATATCTCTTCAAATTTTAAAATAAAATTTTTCAAAACATTTCTAATTTTTTCATTCTCAACTTTATTTAAAAATTCCTCTAAACCTTCATTTTTTTCTTTTTTTAAATCCAACTTTTTTAACTTCTTATAAAACATATTTATTATTTTTACTTCATAACTATTTTTGTTAAATCTAAATTTTTTAAAAATTAAATAGATTGATGAGATTATTGAAAAGATGATAATTAAAATTTTCAAATCTATAAAATCTTTGATCTTTTGAAAATTTATTCTAAATTTTATTCTTGTATTAATACTTATATCTCTTAATTTGTTTAAAATTGAGATTTGTTTTTCAAGGTCATAATTAATTATAAATGTATTGTAATAATAGTTTAAAGTGTCAAGAAATAATCTTAATTTCGAAACATTTTTTGTTTTCAATAGAAGATAATCTCTTTGAGATGATGGTGTTGGGTCAAATCTTAACCATCCAATTCCTTCAAAATATGCTTCAACCCATAAATGCGCATCACTCTGTCTTATTATATAATAACCTCCTAAATCATTGTATAAACCACCTTTATATCCAGCCACAACCCTTGATGGTATATTAACTGCTCTTAAAAGAAGTGCCATTGATGTTGCAAAATATTCACAATTTCCCTCTTTTGTTTTAAATAGAAAATCTTCAACTGGATTTTCTGATATAGGTAAATTTTTTAAACTATACTTAAATTCTCCACTCAAAAGATAATTTAAAATTTTTTTTGCGACCTCAAATTTATTTTCACCATCAATTTTTTTTGCAAATTCGTAAAATTTTGAAGTTAAATTTTTTGGAAGAGATAAATAAATTACTTTATCTACTTTTTCTTGATAAATAAAATCTGAAATTATAGATTTAACAACATATTTTATTCGATTTGAAATTATTTCTTTAGTTTTATATGTAAAATCCTCCTTTTCAAATTTTATAAATGAGTAAATTGCAATGGGTTTATCAAGGCCAAAAAGATAATTACCACTGTATGGCTCAAGATAGATTGTTTGTTCTATAATTTTTCCTTTTAATTCAAATCTTTTATCATCTTCAGAAGTTTTAATATAACTCCACTCATTATTTTCGTAAAAATTAAGGGTTAATCCTCTAAAATATAGATCATCATCATTTAATTTTTCCATAGTTGCTCTAAAAATTATTGAATTATCCTCTTGAATTTCAGAGACATTACCAAGTTTTACTGTTTCTGAAAAACCAGTTCTTGCAGTAAGTGTTGAACCAAAAAAAGAAAATATTGGATTTGGAGTTCTTGGCAAAGCAAAAAAAAGTAAAAGAGAAAAAGGTAGTGCAATCAAAGGAATTAAAATAACTCTTTTTGAAATTTTTATAATTTCATTCAAGGTAAATTCTAAATTTTTATCCTCAGAGAAATAAGTTAAAAAAATAATTGAAAAATTTATTAAAAATATGAAAAAGATGAAATAAAAAAGAAAGAAAATTTCAAATGAAAATATTGTTGCTCCTGTAAAAATTAATATTGAAATTAAGAATATTTGAAGATAATCTCTTTTTTCTTTATCCTCTAAGAACTTTATAGATAAAAGAACAATAAGAGATTCAAGAGCAGGAGTTATTATATCTTGAAAAGTAACTCTTAAAAATATTAAAATTACAAAAATTAATGCTATTATGTTAAGAAGGGTTCTATTTATTTTGAAATATTTTATAAAGTCTCTATAAATTGCAATTAAGAAGATTAAAAATGATAAAAAGAAATATTGAAATGATACTATTTTAAATGAAAAAATAAACATTTCAAATCCAAGAGTATAAACTGTCAAATTAAGTATAGTTTTTAATTCAATTTTTTTCATATAATGCAAGTTCAGTTAAAAGATTTATCTTATGATTATATGACAAATCAGGTTTATAAAATTTCTCTTTTATTTTTAAACCAACAGGTATTCCCTTTTTGAAATTATCAATAATTAAAAAAGTTATAAATGAAATTTTATCTTCAATGTTTTTTGCCATAATCTTTTCAAATTCAATAATTACTGGTTTATTTAGAAGTGAATCAAATTCTTTTATTTTTAAAGAGCCAGTTTTTGCACTACTTTTCCAATCAATATATTTCTTTGGTGTTCCATCTATATAATCTTTTATTGATTTTATATCACCATCATATCCACTTTTTAAATTAATCTCCTGTTCTCCCTCTTTTTCCTTTAAACATGAAAAAATTTCATATTGAAATATTCTTTTAGGTTCAGGGAAAACTATAAAATTTAACTCTTTTTTTAATTTATAAAATCTAACAAAAAAGTTAAATGGGAAGGCTGATGATATTTCAACTTCATCTATTTTATAAATTCCTCTTTTTTCAAAACAAAAGGTATCGCTTTTAGAAAAACTTTTTTCGAAATATGGATATAAAATCTCTTTTCCAAAGATTTTTAACTTCATTAAAAAGACAGGAAACTTTTTTCTATTTTTAAGTGTTATTAAAAAAGATGTTTCTCTTTTTGCATATATTTCTTGAGGGATTTCAATCTCTATATCTAAATTTTGAACATTTAATCTTCCATAAAACCCAGAAATTGCCATTAAACTCAAAAGAAATGAAGTAATAAGAAAAAGAAGATTATTTCCAGTGTTTATTGCAGATACACCTAAGAAAATTGTTATCAAAATATAAAAATATCCTGGCCCAGTTATTTTAATTAAACTGGGGTAGGTATTTCGTTTAAAATTGATTTTATTATCTCCTTTTTATTTATCGTTTCATACTCCTCTTTAAACAAAACTCTATGAGGAATTATATATTCTATCAACTCCTTAACATCTTCAGGAATTACATAATCTCTTCCTTTTATAAAAGCATTTGCCTTTGAAGCAAGAAGTATTGAGAGCGATCCTCTTGTCGATATACCAGAGTATAAAAATTTACTCCTCTTGGTTGCTTCAACAATCTCAATAATGTAATCAATAACTTTACTAGAAACATATATCTCATTTTTAATTAAATCTTGCAATTTTAAAATCTCATCTTTTGATAAAATTGGATCAATTTTAGCAAGTTCTTCTCTTGTGCTTCCGATTTTTAATATATCTTTCAATTCCTCTCTTCCTGGATATCCTAGTGAAATTTTCATCATAAACCTATCCAGCTGTGATTCAGGTAAAGGAAATGTGCCAAAAAGTTCATATGGGTTTTGGGTTGCAATTACAAAAAATGGTTTTGGAAGATCATATGTTTTTCCATCTATTGTTACTTGTCTTTCAGCCATTGCCTCAAGAAGTGCAGATTGAGTTTTTGGGGTAGCCCTATTTATTTCATCAACAAGTAAAATATTATTAAAAATTGGCCCAGGATGAAATTCAAACTCACCACTATTTTTATTGTACACAGAAAGTCCAGTTATATCAGATGGTAAGAGATCTGAAGTTGCTTGAACTCTTCCAAAAGAAAGTCCTAAGGTTCTTGCAAGTCCTATTGCAAGAGTTGTTTTTCCAAGTCCTGGAAGGTCTTCAATTAAAAGATGACCATTAGACAAAAGAGTTATAAGGGAAAGTTCAATTGCTTTTCTCTTTCCCTGAAGATAATTTAAAAGAAAATCTATGATTAAACTTATTTTTTGGTTCATTATGTTCTCCTTTTGTTTGAGTATTATAATTTTAAATGATTATTGATAGGAGGTCAATATGGATATAAAAGGTAAATGTGCATTAATCACCGGAGGAAGCAGAGGAATAGGAAGGGAGGTAGCAATTCAAATTGCAAAAAGGGGAGGAAATGTTGGAATAAATTTTAGAAAAAGTAGAGAAGAGGCAGAAGAGGTTAAAAGGATATGTAGTGATTTAGGTGTTGAAGCAATAATTCTTCAAGGAGATGTTAGTAAAAGAGAGGATGTTAATAAAATAGTCGTGGAATTTGTTAAAAAATTTAAAAAGATTGATATTTTAATAAATAATGCAGGAATTGCTCCTTCAAATACACAACTTTCTCAAATAAGTGAAGAAGAGTGGGATGAAATAATTGATATTAATCTTAAAAGTGTTTTTCTTGTTACAAAAGAAGCACTTCCATATATTCCAGATGGTGGAAAAATTATAAATCTCTCTTCTATTGCTGGTAAAATGGGTGGAACAATTGGACCACACTATGCTGCAAGTAAGGCTGGTATAATAGGTTTTACATTTGCTCTAGCAAGTGAACTTGCTTCAAGAAAAATAAATGTTAATGCTGTTGCACCAGGTCCTGTAGATACCGAACTTGTAAGTGAGGAAGTTAAAAAGAGATTGAGTGAACTAACTCCACTAAAAAGAATCGCAACTCCATTCGAAATTGCACATACAATAATATTTTTAATTGAAAATGATTTTGTTCATGGAGAAGTCGTAGATGTAAACGGAGGTAGATATATGGATTAAATTACTTTTAAAAATTTTAAAATCTGATAAAATAAAAAATGAATGCTTAAAAATCTTACCGTTAAAAATTTTGCGATTATTGAAGATTTATCGATTGAATTCGATAAAGGTTTAAATGTTATAACAGGAGAGACGGGGTCGGGTAAATCAATTTTAATAACAGCACTTGGAATAGCCCTTGGAAATAAATTTTCAAAAGAGATGTTTAGAGAGGGGGAAGATAGAGTTTATCTCACAACAACTTTTGATGTTAGTTCAAATTTGAAGATTAAAAATTTTTTAATTGATAAAGGAATAGATGAGGATATTCTATTTTTCCAGAGGGAAATAACAAAAGATGGAAAACAGAAATTCAAAATAAATGGAATGGTTGTTCCATACTCAATTTATAGGGAGATTGGAGAGAGATTAATTGATATTCATGGTCAGCATGAACCTCAATCTCTTCTTGATAAATCAAAACATCTTGAATTTCTTGATAGATTTATTGGAGAGGATTTTATTAAAAAAAGAGAAAAATTTAGAGAAGTTCTTAATAAATTTAAAGAAATTAAAAGTGAAATTGAAGAGATTATAAATAAAAAAGAGGAGAGAGAAAGAAGAAAAGATTATCTTAGATATGTTGTTAATGAAATTGAAAGAGAAAAGATAAGTGAGGAGGAAGAAGAGGAGGTAATTAAAAAAAGAGAGATATTAAGAAACATATCTAAATTAAAAGAAGTTTACAATGAAGCATTTAAAATTATTGAAGGAGAGGAAAGGGAGATAAGCATAATTGATAGCATTTTTTTAATTCAAAAAAAGTTGGGTGAGATTGAAAATATAGATAAGATAGCAGGAGATTTTAAAAGGGAATTAGAGGAGATAGAAATTAAAATAAGTGAACTTTCACAAGAAATTAAAAAAAGAAGAAGTGAAATAGAATTTAGTCCTGATGAACTTGATTTCATAGAGAGTAGACTTAAAACATATGAAGATTTAAAGAGAAAGTATGGGAAAAGTGTAAAGGATGTTTTAAAATTTTTAGAGGATTCAAAAAAAGAACTTTCAAATATAGACACAAGTTTTGAAAGGCTTGAAGAATTAAAGGATGAGGTTGAAAAATTAAAAAAAGAAATTTCAGAACTTGGGGTTTCTTTAAGAGAAGAGAGAGAAAGAGCAGCAGAAAAACTTAAAGATTTAATAGAAAAAGAACTTTCATCATTGGCAATGGAAAAATCTCAATTTTTTGTTAAATTTTTTGAAAAAGAGAGTGAAGATGGTATTTTAATTAGAGATAAATTATTAGAACCTAATGAGTTTGGTTTTGAAAATATAGAATTTTATATCGCTCCAAATCCTGGCGAAGCAGAGAAACCTCTAATAAAAATTGCATCAGGAGGAGAATTGTCAAGAATAATGCTCGCAATAAGAACTATTTTTGCAAATTTTGATGAAACTCCTTGTATAGTTTTTGATGAAATCGATCAAGGAATTGGTGGCAGAGTTGGAGAGATGGTTGGAAGAAAACTTCTCGAATTATCAAAGAAGAATCAAGTAATTTCAATAACTCATCTTCCTCAAATTGCAAGCCTTGGTGATCACCATATTGTTTTAAGAAAAAATATTATTGAAGGTCGTACATATTTAACAGCAAAATCTCTTGATTTTGAAGAGAGGGTTTATGAGATTGCAAGAATGCTTGGGGGTTTAGAAATTACAGAGAGTGCAATAAATCACGCAAGGGAACTTTTAATTAAAGGAAAGGAGGTAAAGAGTGTTTAAAATCCTTGTAATAAACCCAGGTTCAACTTCAACAAAGGTTTCATATTTTGAAGATGAGAAAGAAGTAAGATCCAAAAAAATTGAACATTCAATTGGTGAATTAAAAAAATTTAAAACAATTTATGATCAATATGAATTTAGAAAAAAAGAAGTTATAAAATTTTTAGAAGAGAACAATATAAAAAAAGAGGAACTCTCTGCAATTGTTGGTAGGGGAGGATTAGTAAGACCTATAGAAGCAGGTACTTATCTAATTAATGAAAAGATGCTTGAAGATTTAAAAAATGCACCAATCGAACATGCAAGCAATCTTGGAGCACCAATTGCATATGAAATCGCAAAAGAGTTAAATATCCCTGCATTCATTGTTGATCCAGTTGTTGTTGATGAATTCCCAGAAATTGCAAGAATTTCAGGATTGAAAGAAATTAAGAGAAAGTCAAGATTTCATGCTTTAAATACAAGATACATAGCTAAAAAGAGAGCAGAGATGTTAGGTGGAAAATTAGAAGATTTTAATTTTGTAGTTGCTCATATTGGAGGTGGAATTTCTGTAGTTGCGTTTGAAAAAGGAAGAGCAATAGATGTTAATGATCCAAGTTCTTCAGGACCATTTTCTCCAGAAAGACCTGGTGGACTTCCATCAATTGATATTGTTGAGATGTGTTACAGTGGAAATTATACAAAAGATAGAATAAAAAAACTTTTAATGGGTGAGGGAGGAATAGTTTCTTATCTTGGGACAAATGATTTAAGAGAAGTTGAAAAAATGATTGATGAAGGAAATAATTATGCAAAATTGATATACGAAGCAATGGCTTATCAAATTTCAAAAGATATTGTTGCTTCTGCTGTAACTCTTAAAGGAAATGTTGATGAAATTATTTTGACAGGTGGTGCATCTAAATCTGAAAGATTAGTTGGATTGATTAAAGAAAGGGTATCTTTTGTTTCCAATATTTTTGTTTTTCCTGGAGAGATGGAGCAAGAGGCTCTATGTTTTGGAGCATTAAGTGTTTTAAAGGGATTAGAGAAGGCAAAAGAATATTAAAAGGAGGTTTTGGCAATGATTAAAAATTTCAATGAATTAATTGATGAAGTTAAAAAACTTGGCAAAAAGAAACTTATAATCGCAAATCCTTATGAGGCAGAAGACCTTAAAGCAATTAAATTTGCAAAAGATGAAGGTATAATTGAGCCAATTTTGATAGGAAGTAAAGAAGAGATTTTAAAATTTTTAGAAAAAGAGAAAATTGAGTTAGATGCTGAAATTATTGATGAGAAAGATTATTTTAAAGCAATAGAACTATCTATCTCTTATATTAGAGAGAATAAGGCAGATCTTGTTATGAAAGGTCTTGTCAAGACTCCAGAACTTCTTCATGCTGTTCTTGATAAAGAGAAAGGAATTAGAAAAGAGAAAGTTTTATCACATGTAGGTGTTTTACAATGTTCGAGATATCCAAAATTGATAATAATGAGTGATGGAGGAATGATTATTGCTCCAACTTTAGAACAAAAAGTTGAGATTTTAAAAAATGCTTTAATTGTTGCAAAAGCATTAAAAATTGAGATGCCAAAGGTCGCTTTACTTTCTGCAATTGAAATTGTGAATCCAGATATGCCATCAACTCTTGATGCTGCATTAATAACAATGATGGCGAAAAGAGGTCAAATAAAAGGTGCTGTTGTTGATGGTCCTCTTGCTTTTGATAATGCAATTTCAAAATGGGCAGCAGAGGTTAAAGGAATAAAATCAGATGTATCAGGAGATGCAGATGTGTTCATAGTTCCAAACATTGAAGCTGGAAACATTTTCTTCAAAATTTTAAATTATCTTTCAGATGGATATAGCGCAGGTGTTGTTATTGGAGCAAAAGCACCTGTTATTCTTCCATCTCGTTCTGATTCAAAAGAGTCAAAATTTTATTCAATAGCATTAGGTTGTTTAGTATCAACAGTTAAATAAAAAAGGAGGAGAGTTTATGGAGAAAGAGTTAACATTAAATCCATTTAAGATTGTTCAAGAACAAATTGAGAGCGTTGGTGAAATTTTGAATTTACCCAAAGATGTAGTTGAAGTTTTGAAATGGCCAAAGAGAGTTATTCAAGTTTCAATTCCAGTGAAAATGGATGATGGTAGTGTTAAAGTGTTTTTAGGTTGGAGATCTCAACACAATGATGCTCTTGGACCAGCAAAAGGAGGAATTCGTTTCCATCCAGAAACAAACATGGATGAAGTGATTGCTTTATCTATGTGGATGACTTTAAAATGTGGAGTTGTTGGAATTCCTTATGGAGGTGGTAAAGGGGGGGTAAGATGCAACCCAAAAGAGATGAGTCAAGGAGAAATTGAGAGATTATCTCGTGGATACATTGATGGTATATGGCAAATTATTGGACCAGAGAAAGATATTCCTGCACCAGATGTATATACAAATCCACAAATAATGGCTTGGATGATGGATGAGTATTCAAAATTAAGAGGATATAATGCTTTTGGTGTTATCACAGGAAAACCTCTACTTCTTGGTGGTTCTGAAGGAAGAAACATGGCAACAGCAATGGGAACACTTTATGCAATAAGGGAAGGAGCAAAAGCAATTGGATTATCACTTAAAGGTGCCAAAGTTTCAATTCAAGGATATGGAAATGCTGGATATTTTGCTGCTAAACTTCTTTATAATGATGGTGCAAAAATTATTGCAGTAAGTGATTCAAAAGGCGGAATCTATTCTGAAGAGGGTTTAGATCCAGATAAAGTTTTAGAACATAAAAACAAAACTGGTAGTGTTGTTGGTTTTCCAAATACAAAAGAGATATCATCAAAAGATCCACTTGTAATTCCATGTGACATTCTTGTTCCTGCAGCACTTGAAAATCAAATTACAACTGAGAATGCAAATGAGGTAAAAGCAAAGATAATTGCAGAGGCAGCAAATGGACCCACAACTCCAGAAGCAGATGAAATTTTAGCAGAAAAAGGGATATTAATGTTGCCAGATATTCTTGCAAACGCTGGAGGAGTTACAGTTTCATATTTTGAGTGGGTACAAAACAATTATGGATATTATTGGAGTGAAGAAGAAGTTTTAAATAGACTTGAAAGAATAATGGTTAACGCATTCAAAAACGTTTATGAGATGCATAAAGAAAAGAAAATTGATATGAGAAAAGCAGCAGGAGCAGTAAGTATAAAAAGAGTTGTGGATGCTATGAAATTAAGAGGATGGATTTAAAGATTATGGGGGGATATTTCCCCCCATAAAATTTTTGGAGGATCTATAATGGAGAAGATTCTTGTAATAAATCCAGGCTCAACATCAACAAAATTAGGATTCTTTGAAGGAGAGAAGCCTATTTTTATAGAAGTTTTGAGACATAATTCAGAAGAAATTAAAAAATATAAAAGAATTTTTGATCAATATGAATTTAGAAAAAATGTTGTTTTAAATTTTTTGAAAGATAAAAATATTTCTTTGGAATCTATAACATGCGTTGTTGGAAGAGGTGGTTTAATAAAACCGGTTGAAAGTGGAACTTACATTGTAAATGAGAAGATGATTGAAGATTTAAAAGAGGCAAAAAGAGGAGAACATGCAAGTAATTTAGGTGCGATAATTGCATATGAAATCGCAAAAGAGTTAAATATTCCTGCATTCATTGTTGATCCAGTTGTTGTTGATGAAATGGATGATATTGCAAGAATCTCTGGACTTAAAGGAATAGAAAGAAAGAGTATATTTCATGCTTTAAACCAGAAGGCAGTTGCAAGAAAAGCTGCAAAAGATTTAGGAAAAAAATATGAAGATGTAAATTTAATAGTCGTTCATCTTGGTGGTGGAATATCTATTGGAGCACATAGAAAGGGAAGAGTTGTAGATGTTAACAATGCTTTGAACGGTGATGGACCTTTTGCTCCAGAAAGAGCAGGTGGTCTTCCAACTCAAGATCTTGTTGATTTATGTTTTTCTGGAAAATATACATATGAAGAAATGAAGAAGAAATTGGCAGGAGAAGGCGGCCTTGTTTCTCATCTTGGAACAAATGATGCGAGAGAGGTTGAAAAAAGAATTGAGAATGGAGATAATTATGCTCGTTTAGTTTATGAAGCAATGGCTTATCAAATTTCAAGAACAATTGGAGAGATGGCAGCAGTTTTAAAAGGTGATATTGATGCAATTGTTTTAACTGGTGGAATTGCATATTCAAATATGCTTGTTAATTGGATAAAGGAAAGAGTGAGTTTTCTCGGAAAAATTTTAGTTTATCCTGGAGAGGATGAAATGGGGGCTCTTGCTCTTGGAGCATTGAGAGTTTTGAGAAAAGAAGAGGAGCCAAAGATTTATGAGTGATGGTATAGATGGTATTAAAAAGATAAATATTTTTATAGGGGAGATTGGAAGTGGTAAAACAGAAGTATCAATAAATTTTGGAATAAAAATAAAAAATAATTCAAATAAAATAGATATAGTTGATCTTGACATTTATAAACCATATATTAGATTAAGGGATATTAAAGAAAAAATAGAAAAATATGGAGTTAATATATTAACGCCACCAAAAGATATAAGCAAGGCAGATATACCAATAATAATTCATGCATCAAAAAAGTGTATATATGAAGATGATAAAATTTGTATTTTCGATATTGGAGGCGGAGAAAGCTCAACATTTGTTTTAAGACAATTTCCAGAAATTAAGGATTTTGATTATGATCTTTTTTATGTTTTAAATGTTTACAGACCATTTACAAGAAATTTAAAAGATATAGAGAAGAATATAAATGATATTGAAATTGCTTCTGGTTTTAAAATAACAGGCTTGATTTCCAATACACACTTAAGATTTGAGACAAAAATTGAAAACATAATTGAAGGTTATAATCTGACAAAAAAAGTTTCTGAAAAGTTAAAAATTCCGATTAAATATGTTTCAGTTAAAGAAGATTTGGTAGAAAATTTTAAAAATTGTGAGTTTAAAAATTTAATTTTACCTATAAAAATTTTCATAAGATACCCTTATGAAAATTAAGGAGGTCATATGGAGAGAATAAGTAAAGTAATAATTAATGAAGATTTTTGTAAAGAGTGCCTTTATTGTATAAATTTTTGTCCAACAAATGTTCTTGAGAGTGATCTTAAAAAATTCAACTCAAGAGGTTATCATCCAGCAAAACTTGTAAATGAAGATGGATGTATTATGTGTGGAATTTGTGCCCAAGTTTGTCCAGAAGGAGCAATTGAGGTTTATAGAATAAAGGAGGAGGTTAAAATATGAGTGAAAAGATATTTATGAAAGGTGCAGAGGCTCTAGCAGAAGCAGTAATCCGTTCAGGATGTAGATTTTTCTATGGTTATCCCATAACTCCACAAAATGAAACACCAGAGTATTTTGCAAGAAAATTACCTTTAATAGGTGGTCTCTATCTTCAGGCTGAGAGTGAGGTTGCAGCAATAAATATGGTTTATGGTACTGCTTCTGCAGGAAAAAGAGTTTTTACATCAACCTCCTCTCCAGGATTTTCTCTTATGCAAGAAGGAATTTCTTATATAGCATGTTCAAATGTACCTGTTGTAGTTGCAAATGTTGTTAGAGGAGGTCCTGGTCTTGGTGGAATTTCTCCTGCTCAATCAGATTATTTTCAAGCAACAAAAGGTGGGGGTCATGGTGATTACAAAGTTGTTGTTATTGCACCTTCTTCTGTTCAAGAAGTCGTTGATTTAGTCCCAAGAGCATTTGAGATTGCAGATAAATATAGAACAGTTGTTGAAATACTTCTTGATGGAGTTTTAGGTCAGATGATGGAAGCGGTTGAATTTAATTATGATATAAAGCCTGAAGATTTACCTCCAAAACCATGGGCATTAACAGGAGCAAAAGGAAGAAAGAAAAATTTGATAGTTTCTTTTAATCTTGATCCAGAGAAACTTGAGATTATGAATTTAGAGTTGAAAAAGAAGTATGATGAAATTGAGAAAAATGAAAAACTTTGGGAAGAGTATAAATTAAAAGATGCTGAATATATTTTTGTTGCTTTTGGAACTGTTGCAAGAATTATAAAAACTGTTGTTGATGAAGAAAGAGAAAAAGGGATTAAAGTTGGTTTATTTAGACCAATAACTTTATGGCCATTTCCATATGAGGAATTGAGAAAATTTGTTGATCAAGCAAAATTTTTTATTGATGTTGAAATGAATTTGGGTCAAATGCTTGAGGATACAAGACTTGCAATTCTTGATAAAAAACCTACATTCTTTTATGGAAGAACAGGAGGAGTTGTGCCAACAACAGTTGAAATAAAAGAATTTTTTGAGAAAAAAATGATGGAGGTGAAATAATGGAAGTCAAAACGATTTATAAATATCCAGAATCTTTAGAAAAAAAGATTACGCACTATTGTCCTGGATGTCATCATGGTATAGTTCATAAATTAGTTGCAGAACTAATTGATGAATTTGGTATTCTTGAAAAAACAATTATAGTTTGGCCAATTGGCTGTTCAGTTCTTGGTTATGAATATTTTAAGACAGATGGATGTGTTGCAGCACATGGAAGGGCTCCTGCAATGGCAACAGGAATAAAAAGAGCAAATCCAGAAAATTTTGTTCTCGCATATCAAGGAGATGGTGACCTTGCATCAATTGGTATGGCTGAAATTGTTCATGCTGCAACAAGAGGTGAAAAAATCACAGTTGTTTTTATAAATAACACAAATTATGGAATGACTGGTGGTCAGATGGCGCCAACAACTCTTATAGGTCAAAAGACAACAACCTCTCCATATGGAAGGGATCCAAATGTTTCAGGATATCCTATTAAGGTTGCTGAATTTCTATCAAACCTTGACGGGGTTGCTTATATTGCTAGAGCAGCATTGAATAAACCTGCAAGAATTTCACAAGCAAAGAAATTTTTAAAGAAAGCATTTAATGCCCAAATAAAAGGAATAGGTTTTTCTCTTGTTGAATTTTTATCAGCATGTCCTGTTCAATGGCATATGCCTCCATTGAAAGCACTTGAAAGAATAGAAAATGAACTTATACCATATTATCCACTTGGTGAATTTAAGATAAAAGAGGGGGTTGAGTGATATGGAAAAGTATTTTGAGGCAATAATAGCAGGATTTGGTGGTCAAGGTGTTATGTTGATGGGTGAATTAATTTGTGAAGCAGCAACAAAATTAAATCTCTATGCTACATTTTTTCCATCATATGGTCCAGAGATGAGAGGAGGAACTGCAAATTGTAATGTTATTGTTTCAAGTTCCCCAATTGCATCTCCAGTTCTTGCATTAAGTAAAAATATTGTTGTAATGAATAAACCATCTCTTGATAAATTCGAAAGTAAAGTTAAAGAAGGTGGAGTTCTTTTTATGAACTCATCTTTGATAGATAGAGAACCAACAAGAAAAGATATTGAAGTTATTAAAATTCCTGCAAATGAAATTGCTGATAGAATTGGAAAGACAGTTGTTGCTAATATGGTTATGCTTGGGGTAGTTATTGAGAAAACAAAAATTTTGCCATTGGAAACAGTAAAAGAGGTTGTTGAGAAATTTCTTAGCGAAAGAAAAAAAGAACTCATTGAAATAAATATTAAGGCTCTTGAAGAAGGCGCAAAACTAGTTAAATAATTTTTTAAAGGGAGAGAGGAGTCTCTCCCTTTTTAATTTTCAATAAATTCAATTAAAATTTTTAAAAAATAATCTGGCTTTTCTTCATGAGGCACATGTCCACAATTTTTAATTATTTTAAAATCACAATTTTTAATAAGAGAAGAAATTTCCAAACCAACTTCTAAAGGAATTACCTTATCAAACTCTCCCCAAATTACTAAAACTTTAACTTCAATTTGATTTAATTTCTCTTTTAAATTTACTCTTTCTAAAGATGTTGTTATCTCATAAAGACCATAATCCCAATTCTTTACATTAAGAGCCTTTTTATACTCTTTAATATCATTTTCTTTAATTATATTTTTGTCATAATAAGCGATATCTTTTAATCTTGAAATTTGAGCTACAAGTGGTTTTACAATTACTGGCCAAAAAAATTTACCAAAACTTGTTTTAAGAAATTTTACTAAACTTCCTCCAAATTGCTGATCAAAAATTGCACCATCTTCAATAATTAACTTTTCAACATATTCTGGATATTTTATTGTGAAATATGTTGCAACTCCTCCACCCATAGAATGACCAAGAATCATAACCTTTTTTATATTTAATGAGTCAAGAAATTTTTTAATAGTTTCAACTTGTCCATCTCTTGAATAAGGGTTATAATTTAAATTTTTTATTAAAGGTCTTTCTGTAAGACCAAATCCTGGTAAATCAATAGCGATAACTCTTCCATATTTTGTTAGAGGTAAAGTTATATATCTAAAAGAATATGTACTTGCTCCAAACCCGTGAATCAATAAAATTATCTTTTCTCCATTTCCATAATCTAAATAGTGAACATTAAAGTTTTCAATTTTTATGAATTTTGAATCATCATAAATTAAACTATTTAAATCTTTGTATGAAAGTTTTATTGATATAAATGAATATAAATATGTTAAGATAAGAATTATTAAAATAGATATAATTATTATTTTTATTGTCTTTTTCATGCTTTCTTAATATTATAAATAAAACTTATAAATTTCTCTAATTTCTCTAAATCATTAATTTCATTCTCTTTTAACATAAGATTTGATTTTGGTTCCTTTCCTATAATTTTTGTAAAATCATTCAAAATTTTTGAGTTTTTTTCACCAAATCCTGAAACAGAAAATATTGAGTAAAAAGAAATATCCTTTCCATATTTTATTAAAAAGGTTCTTACTGCTGGAGTAATTTTTCCTGCCCAAACTGGGGTTCCTATTATTATATGTTCGAAATTTGATAAATCGTGCTTTAAATTTTCTATTTCAGTTAATTTTTCTGTTAATGCTTCATAGCCAGAAATTATAAAACCAAAAATTCCCAATCTTTTCTTCTTGTCTATAATTTTTTCAAATTCAAAATTTAATTTTTCACTTAAAATTTTTGCAACTGCTTCATTTTTTCCTGTCCTTGAATAAAAAACTATTAATCCTTTCATTTTTAACCTCCTTTTATTCATTTTATCTTAATTATAAAAATTGTTTGATAAAATTTAAAATATAGGAGGTTAAGTCTATGAAAAAAGAGATAAATAAAGAAAAATACACTTCTATTTTACATCCTTATCCAACAACTTTAATAACTACAATGGGTAAGGATAGAAAACCAAATATTATAGCAATAGCATGGATTTCTCCACTAAGCGTAAATCCTCCAGTTTTAATGTTTGCAATAAGAAGAGAAAGATATTCATTTAAACTACTTACTGAAAATGAAGAGTTTGTTGTTAATATTCCAAGTTTTGATTTAAAAGAAGATGCTTTAATATGTGGAACTTATAGTGGAAAAGATAAAGATAAATTTGAAATTACAAAATTTACAATAGAAGAATCTAAAGAAGTTTCAGTGCCATCAATTAAAGAGTGTATTGGTCATATTGAGTGTAAGGTATTAGAAATAATTGATAAAAAAGAACTAGATCATGTTATAGTTTTGGGTTCTGTTTTGAGAACAAGAGTTAATGATGAATATTTTGAGAAACATTGGCAACTTGAAAAAGTTAATCTTTTACTTCATGTCGGAGGAAATTTATTTACAACAAATAAAAATGAAATTAAAAAAGTGAAAATTTAAAAAATCTCTTCATTATATTTTTTCAATTTTGTTTTTGCATTTTCAAGAGCCTGCTTTAAAAATAAAATTTCTCCTTTTAAGGCTCCTATTTCAAAATTTAACTTTTCGATCTCCTTTAATGCAGCATAAAGTTTGAAATTTAATGTTGCATTTTGTTTAGATAGTTTCATGTTTTCATTAATCAAAAATTCGATTTTTTCTTTTAATTCATCTATTGATAATTCTTTATCAGTCATAATTGCCTCCATATGTAGGAGTCATCACTCTTATAGAGATTTATTCAGGCAGACTCCATTGCCTAAATTTTACAATTATCTATTATAATACATTTTATTATCTATTAAAATAAATTGTCAATATTTATAATAATATTTTTAAAACTATTTTTTGAAATTGATACAAATTTTTATTATATAATGAAAAAAATTTTTAAGGAGGTGGAGAGGTGACAACATTATTTAAGCCAGATGACACTTGGGCATTGTGGACCTTTCTTGTTGTTGCAGCATCTCTCTCGATTTATCTTGAACAGAAGTACAAATGGGCTTCAAAAATTAGTGGTGCTGTTATCGCATTAATTTTTGGACTTGCTGCCACAAATTTAAGAATTGTTCCAACTGAATCGCCTGTTTGGGATAATGTTTGGACTTATGTTTTACCTCTTGCTGTTACTCTTCTTCTATTTCAGGCAGATTTAAGAAAAATTCTAAAAGAATCTGGAAGAATGTTTGGAATTTTTAACATTTCAGCTTTAGGAACAATCATTGGGGCATTTGTTGCAACACTTCTTTTCGGAGCATTAATTCCTGAATTCTATAAAGCAGCAGGAATGATGACGGGTTCTTATATTGGTGGAGGCGTTAACTTTGTTGCTCTATCTAAGATTTTCGAAGCAAGTGAAAATTTAATTGGTGCCCTAACTGTAGCAGATAATCTTAATATGGCGATCGCTTTTATAATTCTTCTTGCTATACCATCTTGGGCATTCTTCAGAAAAAGATTTCCACATCCTTATGAAGATGAAATTGAAAAACTTGAAAGTGAGTCAAAAGAGATACAAGAAAAAACAAGAGCAGCAATGTATTGGAAAAGAAAAGAGATATCTCTTCTTGATATTGCTACTAATCTTGCAATAGCATTTGTAATTGTTTTTCTATCTGTTAAATTTACAACTTGGGTAAAAACTGTTATACCATCAGATGCAACTGGATTTAGATTTATTTTAAGATTAATCTTTGGACAAATTTATCTTATAATACCAATCATAACTTTAATACTTGCCACTCTATTTCCAAATTGGCTTCCAAAAATTCCAGGTTCAAACGAAATTGGTATGTTTATGATTTATCTATTCTTTGTTGTTATTGGTATTCCAGCAAGTTTATACGAAATTATAACAAAAGCACCAATTTTACTTTTATTCTGTTTAGTTATGGCAATTATAAATATAGTTTTTACACTTGGAGTTGGAAAAATTTTCAAATATAGTGTAGAAGAGTGTGTGCTTGCTTCGAATGCAAATCTTGGAGGACCATCAACTGCTGCTGGAATGGCGATTGCAAAAGGTTGGACAAAATTAATAGTACCAGCAATTCTTGTTGGAATATGGGGATATATTATAGGTAATTACCTTGGAACATTTGTTGGATTTCTTTTAAAAGGAATTTTCCATTTTTAATAATTTTTGATTTAACTTTAAAGCCCTTAGGATTTTCCTAAGGGCTTTTTTATTATAAAAAGGAGATTAAAATTATGAATTTTTCAGAAGATTTAATTTTAAAATTTATTGAAACCCCAATACCAAAATTAAAAAAAGAGGATTGGAATGAGATAAGAAGTATAAAAATAATAGAATGTAATGAAAATTTAGTACCTCTTAATTTGTATCCTGAGAAGATCATAAATCATCCAGAATATTTTATAGAAGGATTAAAAAATTCTTTTCCAGTTTGTTATACAAGAGAATCTGTATATGAAAAATTGATAAAAGCCTCAGAATTGTTGCCAGATGGTTATAAATTTGTTATTTTCGATGCGTATAGACCTATTGAATTACAACAATCTCTTTTTGATTCATACAAAGAAAAGTTAAGAAAAGAAAATCCATTTTTAAGTGAAGAAGAGTTAATTAAACTAACATTAAATTTTGTTGCACTTCCCTCTTATGATGAAAATAAACCCTCACCTCATAGCACTGGAGGAGCGATTGATCTCTCTATTTGTGATAATAAAGGAAGACTTTTAAATATGGGTACATATTTTGATGAGATGTGCGATAAAGCGACTACAAGATATTACGAGGAAAAAATAGAAAGAGGAGAAATTTTATCTGATGAAGAGTTAACAATTTTAAAAAATAGGAGACTATTATTCAATTTAATGACATATTTCGATTTTACGAATTTCTCAAATGAATGGTGGCATTATGATTTTGGCGATCAACTTTGGGCTTATCATAAAGAAAAAAATTATGCTATTTATGGAAGGACAAAACCTAAATTTTTCTTTTACATTTAAATTTATGAGGTGATAAAATGTAGTTGATGGATGATATAAGAGTTATAACTGATTCAACATCATCAATTGGTGAAGATTTAATAAAAAAATATAAAGTGATTCAAGTTTCATTTTATTTTGAAATAGATGGTAATTTATATAAAGATTTATATGATATAAAAACAGAAGAGATTTTCGAAAAATTAAAAAATAAAAATTTTATAGAATTTAAAGCATTTCCGCCAAGACCTGAAGATTTTCTTAATGAGTTCAAAAGAGTTGAAGAAAATAAAATATTTTGTATCACCATCTCTTCTACTTTAAGTGGTTGTTATAAAAATGCCCTTATAGCAAAAACTATGATAAAAGATAAAGAGATTGAAGTTATTGACTCTTTAAATGCAGGAAGTGGTGAAGGTATATTAACTTATAAAATTTTAAATTTAATTGAAAATGGCTATTCATTTAAAGAAATCAAAATTGAGAGCGAAAATTTAATAAATAAAATTAGGACCTATGTTTACATAGATTCTCTAAAGGATGTCTATAGAACTGGAAGAATTCCAAAAATTATTTCAAATTTTGGTTCTCTTCTTTCTTTAAAACCAATAGTTTCAATTGATTATGGAAAAATAAGATCCATAACACTTGCAAAAAATAGAGTTGATGGAATCAATAAATTAATTGAAATTATAAAAAGAGAGATTAAAGAAGAAACAATTTTTTGTATGTATATAAATTTTAGTGAAGAGATAGAATTTTTTAGAGAAGAGATTTTAAAAATTTTTCCAAATTTAAAAATTTATTTTGTAAATTTTACTCCAATAATGGGATATGCAGTTTTAACTGGTGCATTTGGAGTATCATTTTTAGGTGGTGAGAGAATATGAGTTTAATAGATTATTTGTTAATTGTTATATCATATTTTATAGGTTCTTTAACTTCAGGAATAATTCTTTCAAATATTTTTAAAAAGGAGGACATTAGAAAAAAAGATTATCCAGGAGGATCAGGTGCTGTAAGACAATATGGATTGAGTTTTGGGGCACTTGTTGGTCTTCTTGATATTTTAAAAGGTTCTATTATTTCTTTTCTTGTTATTAAGTTTTGTAAAAGCGATATTACTATAATACTTTCTTATATTTTTTTAATTCTTGGTAATAACTATCCAATCTATTTTGGTTTTAAAGGAGGACAAGGTGTTGGAGCAACGATAGGCTATGCCATAACACTATTTCCATTTGAGGCAATAATATCTTTCTTTGTTGGTTCAATTTTTGCACTTTCTTACAAATTTTTAAAATTAAATAGATATATAAAATTTATGGGAGCAGTTCCTTTTGGAGCAATTTTTGGATTAATAACAATGTTTATAATTTTAATTAGAAAATACCCATTTTATCCATTCCCTTTTCTTGTAATAATTGCAGGTTTGCTTCTACTTTTTAGAGGCCTACAAGTTATAATATTTTAAAAAAAGAATATGAGATGAGTGAATTTCATAAAAAATTAAAAGAAACATTACTTCTAACATTAAAAAAACTTGAAGAAAGAGAAGCTTACATTAATAATTTAAATATTTTTCCGATTCCAGATGGAGATACAGGGACAAATATGTGTAAAACTTTAAAAGATACAATTGAATCAAAAGAAAAATTAAATGAAATTGATTTTTTAAATTATGTGAAAGAAAAAATAATATTAAAAGCACATGGAAATTCAGGTATTATCTTCTCTCAATTTTTAAAAGGCTTTATAGAAGAAATTCTTAAAGTAAATGAAAATGATTTTGAAAAATTAAAAAAAGGTTTTGAAAATGGTTATAAATTATCATTTGAAATTCTTGATAATCCTGTTGAAGGAACAATCATTACTATAATTAGAAAAGCAAAAGATGCATTAAAAGAAAGTCCAGACTTATATAATGGTATAAGAAATGCTTATTTTAAAGGGGTTGATGCATTAAAAAAAACTCCAGAACTTCTTCCTATTCTTAAAGAAGCAGGAGTTGTAGATGCTGGAGGAGAGGGTTTTGTTGTATTTTTAGAATCTCTTCTTTTTTCTTTTTTGAATGAAGAATACGAAAGAAATGATAGATTCTCTGAAAATGAATTGGTAAATATATGGAGAAAAAGACCAAATTATAGGAATTGTGTTGAAGTTTTTTTAAAAAGAAAAGAAAATATTAATATAGAAAGAGGTGATTTAAAAAGATTCGGGAATTCACTAATTTTAATTGATGATGTTGAAAATATAAAGATTCATATTCATACAAATGATGTTGATGGATTAATAAATTATTTAAAGGAATTTGGAGAAATCCAAGAGATTGTCTCAAGAGATATGATAAAACAGCAACTAAGATTTCTTCATGATGTTCAAATATCAATAATAACATTTTCAATAAGTGATAAAATAAGTGATCTATTATATTCGCTTGGTTCTACAATTGTAATTGAAAAAGAAGAAAAACCATCAGTAGAAGAGATAATTGAGTTTGTTCAAGATGTTCCTTCAAGGGAAGTTTTAATAATACCTCATGATTCTGATTTATTTCTAACATTGAGGAAAGTAAAAGAAAAATCATCAAAAAAAGTAGAGTATGTTGAAACAGAGTCAATTGGTGAATGTATTGAAGCATTAATAAATTTCAATAGTTCTTTAAATCTTTATGAGAATTTAGAAAAAATGAGGGAAGAGATTAAAAAAATAAAATCTGGAATTATTGCAAAAGCAAATAAAGATATTTTATCAAGCGATTTAGAAGTCAAAACATTTGAATATTTCGGAACTTTAAATAAAAATATCATTGTTAAAGGAGATAATTTTATGGATGTTGCTATAAATCTATTTAGAAAGATTAAGATAAAAAATGGTGATCTTCTTTTAATATATGGCAATTCTATAGATTTTGATATGATAGAATTTTTAAGATTCAAAATTCTTAATAATTTTAAAGATATAAATTTAACAATTTATGATGGTGGCCAGAAGTTTTACGATCTAATTTATAGTTATAAAGAGTAAAAATTAATCCATTTTCATCTCCTTTTTATAATTTGGATCAAGATACTTTTCTGGGTTTTTTTTGAATTTTTCATAGCAAAATTCACTGCAAAAGTAATAAATTTTTCCTTTATATTCTAAATTTAAACTATTTTCTTCTTTAACTACCATTCCACATACAGGGTCAATATGTTTCATAAATTCTCACCTCCTTTTAAAATTTAATATTTTTTAATCTAATTGAGTTTGTTATAACATTTATTGAACTTAAAGCCATAGATATTTCTGCTATAACTGGATGTAAAAAACCAAAAAATGCAAGAGGTATTGCAATTATATTATAAAATAGAGCCCAAAATAGATTTTGTTTTATCTTTTTAAAGGTCTCTTTAGAGAGTTTTATTGCTTTTAAAACATTTTTAAGTTCTCCCTTCAAAAGAACTATATCTCCTGCTTCAATTGCTATATCACTTCCAGACCCAATTGCAATACCAATATCAGAAGTCTTTAAACTTGGTGCATCATTTATCCCGTCTCCAATCATAGCAACTTTTTTGTTTTCACTTTTCAATTTTTTAATAACCTCAACTTTTTCCTTTGGTGAAACATTTGAAATAATTTTATTAATATTTACCTCTCTTCCAATAAAATTTGCAACTCTTTCATTATCACCAGTAAGAAGAATTATATCTATTCCTAATTTTTTAATCTCATTTATAACTTCTTTTGACTCTTCTTTTAAGGTATCACTTAATCCAACTATTGCTAAAACTTTATCATTTTCTTTTAGAGCAACAATCGATTTTCCATCATCTTCTAATTTATTAAATATTTCTTTAATATTACTGTTAAAAGAATTTTCTATCTTTCCAGCAAAATATTCTTTGTTGAAAATTTCACCCTTTATTCCAACTCCTGGAATTTCAACAAAATTCTTAACTTCATATAAATCATTATGATTTTTTGAATATTCTTCAAAAATTACTCTACTCAAAGGGTGATTTGAATATTTTGAAAGAGATGCTAAAATTTTAAATGCTTCCTTATCAAAAGATATAAAATCTGAAATTTTAAATTTTCCAGAAGTTATGGTTCCAGTTTTATCAAAAACAATTGTGTCTATATCTTTCATAAATTCTATTGCCTTTCCATTTCTTATGAATATCCCGTTTTTTGCACCAATTCCTGAACTAACCATTAATGCAGTAGGAGTTGCAAGTCCTAAAGCGCAAGGACATGCAATGACAAGTGTGGCAATGGATGAATATATTGATAGAGAGAGTATGCTTAAATTTGGATTGATCCATGGAATAAATTTTGAAAATGAGATTAATAGATTTTGACTTAAAGAAGGGAAAAGCAAATGAAAAAGGAATGAAGAAAGAGATATTATAAGAACCGTTGGAACAAAAATAGAAATTACTTTATCAGCAAATTCTTGAATTGGTACTTTAGATAAAGATGCTTCTTCTACAAGTTTTATAAGTTGTGATAAGAATGTATCTTCACCTAATTTAGTAACTTTAACTTTAATTAAATTCATTCCATTAATTGTTCCACCAATAACCTCATCACCCTCTTTTTTAAAAACTGGCATAGATTCACCACTTACCATAGATTCATCAATTGTTGTTTGGCCTTGAATTATTATTCCATCTGTTGGAATTTTCTCTCCTGGTCTAATTACTACAATATCTCCTATATCAAGTTCTTTAATATTTACTTCCACTTCAGTATTATCAACAATTATTCTTGCCTTTTTTGCTTCAAGTTCAAGAAGTTTTCTTATTTCTTTACTTGCCCTTCTTTTTGTTATTGCTTCAAGATATTTACCTAAGAGATGAAAAAACATAATCATTGCTCCTATAAAGGAGAAGTTGAATACATTTATTCCAAAAATTTTAATAATTCCAGTTAAGAAAGAAGCAATAGTCCCTAAAGATATAAGTAATTCCATATTAAAGTTTCCATGAATTAAAGCTTTAAATGCATTTTTATGTGTATCAAATCCAGCAACAAATATAACTAGAATTGCAAGTAAAATTTCTAAAATATCTATATAAGGGATCATTAAAATATTAAACATATGTGTTATCATAAGAGTGATAATTGGAATTAATAAAATTGATGTAAGAATTAATCTGTTTTGTGCTTTATTTAATTCATCAACTTCTTTATCAATAGATAATTTGAGTTTATAACCGGTTTTTGAGACATTCTTTGCAATCTCTTCAAGTGTTATTAAATTTGGATCATAAGAAAAAATTGCCATATTAGTTGCTAAATCAACATTTATATCATCTGTACCTGGCAATTTTTCTATTGCTTTTTTAACAGTTAAAGCACAGGATGCACATGTCATTCCTTCAACTGGAATTTTTACTCTTTTTTTCATTCCCATTCACCTTTTGCTTTTGTTAAATATTCAATAACTTCTTCAAGTTCTTTAATTTTTGTTTCAAAATCCTCACTTTCTCTTGATTCTTTTACACATGTTTCAAGATGTTTTTTTAAAATCTCTGTATTAATTTTTTTCAAAATTGATATGACTGCAAGTAGTTGTTTTGAAATATCAATACAATATTTATCTTCAAGTATCATATTTTCAATACCATTAAGATGTCCTTTTGCTATATTTAATAGTTTCAATACACCTTCATGTTTATGATGAGTGTGTTCCCTATTTTTCAAGATTTTTTCTTCTTTTTTCATACTCCCCTTCACTTATTTCTCCTCTTGCATACATTCTTTTTAAGATTTCAATTGGGTCATCATAGTCTCTTTTATGATGTTCATGATCTGAATGATACATTGAAAATCCATAAAATCCTTTTCTTGAAAATAGTAAAATAATTAATCCTATTATGAAAATCACACCTAAAAACATCCATATCCATCCAAAACCTCCCATTAAAAATGGGAAACCAAAAAACCAATGGCACATATTAACCTCCTTATCCTCCCCTATAGGGGAGGATAAATTAATAATAATATAATATATTAATTTGTCAAGAGATTGTTTTAATTGGTAAAATTAGATTGTAAATTTAAAGAGTTTAAAATGGATATTTTTATTGGAGAGGATATTAAAGTTAATGTAAATAATAAAAATTTACCTATAAGTTTTATATGGAAATAATAAAGAATTTATTATAGATAAAATTATATATGAGGAGAGAGTGGTTGATTTAAAAAGAAGATGGTATCAAAGAAAACATAAAGTTATTTATATAGTTTTAACAAAAGATGGAAGAAAATTTGAAATTTATAAAATAGTTTATCCTGGAAGAAAAATATGGAGATGATATAAAGAAATAAAACAAATATAAAAATTGTTAAAAAATGTTAAAATAAAAATATAAAAAGGGAGGTGAAAAATGAATGGTAAAGATGCAGAATTAATTCTAAAATTAACTGAAATGAGAATGTGGGATAAGATTGATGATGCATTCATATGGATGTACACCCAATATAAAGCAGATTCATATGAAGAGTTTAAAGAGAAATATCCTAGAGGAACAAAAGAGAGAAAATACTTTTCAACAGTTTGTAATTTCTTCGAACTTTGTGGTGTTCTGGTATTAAGAGGATATCTGAATGAAGATCTCTTTTTTGATTTAGGTTTTGGTCTTGATGTTATTTGGAAAAAAGTTAAACCAATGATGGAAGGTTTTAGAAAAGAGACAAATGTGAGAATGTATGAAAATTTTGAACTTCTTTTTAAAAGACACGAGGAGTGGTTAGAAAAAAATCCACCTAAAATTAAATAGTATTTTTTAATTCTTTTATAAGTAAATCTCTATATTCTTTATAATCAAGGTAATCTTCAATTATATATAATATAGTTATAATATTTCTCTTTATCTCTTGCAAAAAGAAGTTTTCCTTCTTTAAATACATGATATAAAAAAGATGAGTTAAGTTCATTTAGTATAACTATATCAAAATTAAACCCTTTTATTCTATCTTCAATATAAATACCAAGTTCAATTATGTAATCAATTTTATTAATTTTTTCTAAATAATCTTTATTTAAAAATATGCCAACATCAATATCTTTAAAAGGCAGTTCTTGAAGGAAACTCCCAAATAAAATTGAAAATTCTATTTCTTTTCTTTTTAAAAGGATTCCTCTTATTTTATTTATTATTTTTTTCTTTTCTAAAATATTTAATGTTTTTCTCATAAAATTTTTGAAATCTCTTTAATAAAATTTTTGACATCGATTATGTTTTCTTTTAAAATTTTATAAACTTCCTTATCATCAACTTTTGAATATAAATGAATCAATAGATTTCTAAAATGCGCCATTTTAACTAAACTATTTGATAAATCTTTATCAATTATTCCATATTCTCCTAAAATTTTAAAACATTCACCATAAGTTTCTGGAATTATGTTAAACTTTTTAACTACTAAAACATTCACCATAAGTTTCTGGAATTATGTTAAACTTTTTAACTACTAAAACATTCACCATAAGTTTCTGGAATTATGTTAAACTTTTTAACTACTATATGATTACATATATTTATACATGCTTCAATAATATTTATTAGTCTATATTTTACAGCATCTATCAAATCTATATTTTTTAAGAAATCATCAACTTTTAAATTTTAATATTTTTCTAACAATTCTAAAAAATTATTTATTTCTTTGATTTTTTTCAAAATTAGATCTTTATTTATCATAATTAAATTTTATCATATAATAAAATTTGTGAAGAGTTTTGGATTCCAGTGGCATATAACGGATTTTTGCAACTTGAGATGTAAACATTGCTATCAAGATAGATTTGATAAAGAAAAAGACATTACTTTAGATAAAATAAAAGAAATTGTTGATAAAATAAGTTTGTCTTTATATGATAAAAAAATTTCAGTAAATATAACTGGTGGAGAGCCGCTTTTAAGAGAAGATATTTTCGAAATTTTAAATTATATAAATGAAAAAGAAAATTTTAAAGAGATTAACATAATAACAAATGGAACAATTATAAATGATGAAATAATAAAAAATTTAAACTCTATAAAAAAATTCAAATATTTAAAAGTTTCACTTGAATCTCATATAATAGAAAAAAATGATTTTATAAGAGGAAAGGGAAATTTTCAAGAAGTTATCAATAATATTAAATGTTTTAGAGAAAAATCAAATAAAAAAATTTTAATAATGATGACTTTAAGTAGTCTAAATTACAAAGATATAGTTGGTTTCTTAGAATTTTCAAAAAATTTAAATGTTGATGGTGTCATTCTTGAAAGATTTGTTCCACTTGGTAGAGGTAAAAAAATTTTTGATTTATATTTAAAAAAAGAAGATTGGAAAGAAGTTTTAAGAGAGATAATATATTTTCTTGATTTAAACATTTCTCCAATCGAACTTTTTCCATATAAGGCATTTTGGGTTGATTTAAAAATTAATAAATTAAAAGGTGCTTTATGTAATCTCGGAGAAGAATCTATGGCTTTAATGCCAGATGGAACTATTTTTCCATGCAGAAGAACTCCTATACCATATGGAAATATATTAAAAGATGATTTAAAAGAGATTTTAAAAAAATTGGAAGAGTTAAAGAATGGAATAAAAGAAAAATTAAAAGGAAAATGCAAGAATTGTGAAATAAAAAATTGTTTTGGTTGTAGAGCATTAACTTATGCAGTTACAGGTGATTTATACGAAGAAGATCCTCAGTGCTTTCTTTAAAATTTAACTTCATTGTCTGAAATCTTATTAACATATATGATTCTTTTATTTGTAATTATTATATCAACCCTTACATCTTTTTCATTCATAAGATATGAGAAGTCCTCAAAAACTTGAATTTCATGAACAATTGTTATGATTTTTAAATTTTCATTTAAAAAACTCTTATTTTTTAATATTTCAAATTCCTTATCTCCATAACCTTTACCTTTTCCAATTCTATTTCCTTTAAGATCTACAGCAACACTTCCTTCAATCATAAGATCAATTTTTGATTTTAATGGTTTTCCATATTTTTCAAAACCTGAAATTTTAGCAGCTTCTTTAATATTTATTCTTTCATCAATCTCAACTATATCTTTTATATGAGGAAGAGCAACAATAAGTGTTTTTCCATCTTCAAGAATAATTTCTCTTGCTCTTCTTAATGGGGAGTCAGGTGCAACAAAAATAACTTTTGCTTTTTTGTATTCATCAAGAGTTCTTAGTTTTTCACAAGTTTTATTTGAAGATATAAAATTCGGAATTCTTCCAAAAACTGGTCTTGGAAAATCTGCTATCCCCTCATCTTCCATTCTTTTCCAAACAAAATTTCTAATCTCTTCTTTTGATTTCATAAAAATTTAAATTAAACCTAAATCTTTTGCTTTTACTACTGCCTCAGTTCTATCTTTTGCTTCTAATTTTTGTAAAATATTTGTAACATAATTTTTTACAGTTCCTACTGATAAAAACAATATATCTGCGATTTCACTATTTGAAAAGCCTTTTGCAATTAATGATAAAATTTCTTTTTCTCTTGCACCCAACTCCTCAATCAACTCTTCTTTTTGTTTTTGAACTTTTTCAATTTTTGATAGTTCACTCAAAATTTTTTTTGTTATAGATGGTTCAATTAATGCGCCACCTTGATAAATAACTTTTATTGATTCAGAAAGTTTTTCAATTGAAGAATCTTTTAAAATATAACCAAGAGCACCACTTTTTAAACCTTCATAAACATACTCATCGTCATCAAATGTTGTTAAAATTATTATTTTCGCTTCTTTATCTAACTCTAAAATTTTCTTTATTGCCTCAACACCATTTATCACTGGCATTTGAATATCCATCAAAACTATATCTGGTCTTAATTTTATATATAAATCAACTGCTTGTTGTCCATTAGAAGCCTCACCTATAACCATGAAACTCTCTTCCATTTCAAGAAGAACCTTTAAACCTTCTCTTATCAACTTTTGATCATCAGCAATTAATATTTTTATCTTCTCACTCAATTTTTAATCCTCCTTAAAAGGCAAAGAAAAAACTATTCTTGCTCCTCCCTCTTTTCTATTTTCATATAAAAATCTTCCATTAAATATATTTGCTCTTTCTTTTATACCAATTAAACCAAAAGATCCCTCTTTTATTTCTTTGGGAAAGCCCACTCCATTGTCTTCAACAGTAAAAATTAAATTATTATCATCTTTTTTTAATTTTACCCATATTTCTGTTGCATTAGAATGTTTTTCAATATTTGTTAATGCTTCCTGACACACCCTTAAAATTGTAAGTTTGTAATCTTCTTTTAAATCTAAAATATTTTCACCTATTTCAAGATTTGCTTTTATATTTTTTATTGATGTAAAAGAATTTATTAAATTTTTCAAGGATTCATTTATAGTTAATTCTAATTCATTAGGTTTTCTTAATGTTTTAACAACATTTCTTAAATCATCTAAAGATTTACTAATTTCATTTTTTATAACTTCTATTAATTTTTTTGCTTCATCTGGTTTTTCAAATATAATTTTCTTTAAAATTTCTAACTCAATTGAAACTGTAACAAGATGGTGTCCAATAGAGTCATGCATCTCTCTTGAAAGTCTATTTCTTTCCTCAAGAATTGTAAGTTCCTGAACCTTTTTTGTATATTCTTTCAATTTTTCATTTGTCTCTTTCAATTCTTGAAGAAGTTTTTCTGTTTTTTCTTTAGATTCAATTGAAATTTTTAGTGCATATCCAAAGCCACCGAAAAAGAATGAACCAACACCATAGATAAGTGAGTATATTAAACCAAAATATAAACCACCTTGAATAGAATAAATAATAAAACTAATTAATGTAAATACAATAATCCAAAATATTCCATTTATGAGAGGAAGTTTTACCATACTTATTACTGATAACATAAAAAATAGATAAGGAAAAACGCCCCAATTAAAATTAAGAAATATTGGTATTAAAATCATCAAAGTTTCAATAAATATAAAAATATTAATATAGAAAATAGAGTTTTCTATTTTTGGAAACCAAAATCTAAAAAAAATTAAAAATAAACTCATTATAACTAAACTGAAAATTCTCTCCTTTAAAGTTCCTACCATTACTAATTGAATAATCATAAAAAGAATTATTGTTATATATGCTACAAGATTTGTTATTTTATCAATTTTTTTAGGCATAATTTCCTTATCTTTTTCCATTTTATTAATCCTTAACTTTATAAACATTATACATTCTTTTTACTTTTTCTTCCCTTAATTATCATTATTAAAATCATACCAAAAAGCGAAGCCCATCCAATATAATCACCAAGAAAAACTTGAACTGTTTTTCCTGTTCCTAATGGAATCTCTTCAACCAATATTTTTCTTTCACTAACTGGATTTACGCTTTTATTAATCATTCTTCCATATGGGTCAATGAAACAGGAATCAAAAGCCCATTCACTTTTTACAATTGAAACATTATTTTCAACTGCTCTAAAAATTGCATGAGTGTAGTGTTTATATGCAATTTCAGGCCAATCTGCAGAAGGAATTAAAAGTATTTGAGCACCATTTCTTGCTACCTTTCTTGCTGTATCAGTAAAATCAAGATCATAACAGATTATTGTTCCTAAATTTCCAAATTCAGTTTTATAAACTGGATATGTTCCTCTTGTTAAACTTGTTTCGCCTGCAAAAACAACTGGATGATCTTTCCCAAAAACTCCTAAAAATTTTCCATCAGGAGAAAGAATTGTTACTTCATTTCTATATCCTCTTTCTTCTTTAACTCCACATGGTATAACAAGATATGAATTTGTTTCTTTACTTAGATTAATAAAAATTTCACTATTTTCTACTTTTGGGTCAAAACTTAGAGCACCTTCAGGCCAAACAATTATTTTAGCACCTAAATTACTTGCAATTTTTGTATCCTCAATTAATCTATTAAGTCCTTCTTTCTTAAAATTTTCAAATTCCTCCTTTGTGTAGTTTCCTTTCCATAAATTATTTAGAGAAATCATATCAAAAGGGTTTGTTTGAACAATTCCAACTTTAACTTTTTCTCCCTCAGGTTTTTTGAATAAACTAAAACTAAGGATGCTCCAAGAAATTAAAATAATCAAAGAAGCAAAAAACCATTTTTTTACAAAACCCATTGGTACAAAATCAAGTTCTTTATTTAATTTTAATTTATTATTTAAAATTTTTATAACCAAGAATCCAATTGCGTAATTAATTAACATAATAATGATACCTAAACCAAAAATCCCAAAAATTTTAACTGGTTGTATAAACCAGGGTTGATTATAAAAAGCATAAGATAAAAAAGCCCATGTTCCAAAGGCTGGTATAAAAGTTCTTATCAATTCTATTCCAATCCACGAAAAAACTCCATCAAGTATAAAATATTTAAATCCTGTTTTTTCATCACTTCTTCTTAAATTTTTATCAGTAAAAACAGTTAAAATACCAATTATTATTGGTAGATATTTCATATACCATGCTTGTGGTTCAAAACCTGAAAATAGTCCATATAGATATCCAAATAGAAAACCTCCTATTGTTATTCCCTTTGCTATACTTGATAAGTTTTGAGGAAATAGAAGATATTGAGAAATTATCATAGGAACAAAACTAACAAGAATTAAGAAAGAGAAATTGAAAGGTGCAAATGAAAGAACAATAAGTATTGCACTTAAAATTGAAAGAATTATTCCTAAAAATATCCTTATTTTAATATTACTCATTTTTACCTCCTAATTTTAACTTTAAAAAACATAAAAATAATTATTAAACCAACAACTATTAAAATAAATGGCCATATAATATTTAGATTTTGAAGTAACTTAAAACCTTTATCTCCTAATAATATAAGAAAACCAAATATTAAAAGCAAAAAACCAGGAATAAGGGGCCAGAGTATAGTTTTTTTGAAAATTAATTTACAAAGGAGAGTTATTAAAAAACCATCCAATGGAAAATCCTATAAAAAATAAACCACCCCGTGTAGTTTCACCAAAACCACTTAATAAACTTGTAAAAACTATTCCCAAACCCAAACCTTCAATTATTCCACCAGGTATAAGAAGTTCAGATTCTTTTGAAACAATTGACCAAATTATAAATAGTAAACCAAGTGAGGGAAGAAAAAGAATTCCAAAAATTGAAAGTTTAAAAAAATTTGCTAAAACCATAAATAAACCTGCTAAAATTAAGATGCTTCCTAAAAATAACTTTCCTAAATCCTCTTTTTTAACCATCTAAACCTCCTTAAAATTGTTCAATAGATAAAGAATTAAAAAATGACTGGTAATATTGACAAGTGCTAAGAGTCATATAAAAAGTCATATGATTTTTTATAAATTTAGGTTTATAATTTTTAAAAGGAGATTAAGATGAAAGAGTTAAATATTTTTAGATATTTTCTTGGTGAATTTAGTGGAGAAGGAAACAGTGATTGGGGTTATTGCAATAAAAGATCAACATATACATATCCATTTAATTTAAGTGGTAATTTCATAAAACTTGAGTGGGAGATATCTTATCCAAGACAGGAGAGAAATCCTCTTGGTGATTTTGTAAGAGGAGTTGGTTTTATAAATTTTGATAAAGTTACTAGAAACTTCATATTAACTTTATTTATGAGCGAAGGATATATACAAAAATATATTGGAGATTATGATCCTGTAAATAGCGAATTCAATTTTGATTTGAAAGATACAGCAAATTTACCACAGAATCTTCAAGCAAAAATAAAAATCAAAATTTTGGATGAAGATGAATTTGAGGAGTATTATTCATGGAGAATGTCAGAAGAAGAGGATTTCCACACATATCTAAAAGTTCACAATAGGAGAATAAGATAAGCTATTTTTTACTTTTTCTTATAATAAATCCAGTGTCATTTATAAATATTTCGTAATTTCCACCTGGATATTGGTACGCTCCAATTCCATATGCTGTATCAATTAATGGAATTTTATCATGATTTTTTAAAATAAATTCCCAAAAAGAATTTTTTGGATTAATAATATAATATTTAATGATTTCATCTTTTGGTTCTTCAAATCTACCTGAAAATCTCGTTACTCTATAATAACTTTCTGCGCCTAACCATCTTAACCACTTATCAAAAACAATCATTTCACCTTCAATCATCCATTGATCACCATTTAATTCAAAAACATAATTTTTATTATTCTTTAAATCTTTGAAAATAACATTTATCTCATAATTTTCTTTAGTTGCATAAACTTCTCCAATTTTTTCTTCATAAGAAAATTTTGCAAAAGTTCTCAAGAATAAGAATAGAAACAAGAAACTTAATGAAATCAATAGAAGAATAATATTAATCAAAAGAGTTGATAATATCTTTTTAAAACTCTCTCCTTTTCTTATTATTTTTATAATAGTTGAAGAGATTAGATATAAGGAAATTGATAATAAAAGAATACTGAATATACCTGTAACTAATATGAATCTATCCATATTTTTATAATAACTTAAGATAACGATATTTCAATAAGTCATAATAAACAATATTATAATGAATACCTAATAAGAGAAAAATTTGATGAATTGATCAATCTTATTTTTGAAAAAGCAAAAATTTCTATAAAGATAATTTAATTTCATTTGTAGTTTTTGATTTATGTGGCAGATGAACTCCAAACAATTAATCAGACATAGATATTCTAATAGTTTTAGATAAATTAAAAGAAAGTAGATTAAAAAGAGTACAAGAGTTTATAATTATATAGAAAAAGATTTAGAGAAGATATTTAAGGAATATGAAAATTTTTATAATATTTAAACCCATATCTCTCCTATAATAAGAACTAAAAACGAAATAGAATATGGAAGTCCTTTGTATATAAAAATGACATTGGGAGTTAGAATTCTTTATGACAAAGAAAATTTTTTAAAAAATATATTGATAAATTAAAAAATAGATTAGATGAGATGAAGGCTCATAAGAAAAATGGATATTGGATTTATAAAAAAGATGTTAAAAAGGAGGAGGGTGTTGAAATTTAATTAACATTGATCTTGCTAGGAGTTATTTAATTAAATCCAAAAAAAGAAAAAAAGCACTTTAAGTTTTATTTGATGAATAAGACTATTCTGATGTAATTAGGTAGGCACAGGAAATAGTTGAGTTATCTATAAAGGGTATTCTTAGATATAAGGGAATCGATATTCTAAATTAGCATTATGTAATTGATTTACTCGTTGAATAAAAAGATTACTAAGAAAATGAAATTCCAATGAATTTTGATGATATAATAGAAATATCAAAATATTTAAGAAAGGAAAGAGAATTTTCATTTTATGGGAATATAGATTTTATACCAACAGAAGAATATACAAAAGAAGATGCAGAAAAAGCTATTAAAGATGCAGAGTTTGTTTTTTCTATTGCAGAAAAGATTATAAAATAAAAAAGGGGGCAAAATGCCCCCTTTTAAAAGGGTTACTTTTTATAAATTTGAGGAGGGAAGGGAGGCTTCAAGATTGTTAAAATTTTCTATTCCATGATTACCTCTTCCACCATGATGTCCTCTTCTTGGTCCATTAATGAATCTTTCAACAAAATCATCAAGATTTGATAGGAATTTTGTTTTCTGTTCCTCAGTCATCTTTCCATCTTTAACAAGTTGTTCAACTTTATTAGTAACAACCTCTTTAACTACTGTCACAAGTTTTTCTTTTGTTATTCCTTTTGATTCTGCAAATTCAAGTAGCGATTTTCCTTCTTTAACTGCTGTTTGGAACTCATCTAAACTAAGATTTAATTTTGTTAATACATCTTCCATAATACCTTTTCCATCAAAGAAGAAACCTTTTTGAATTGGTGGTTCTCCTGGTATTTTATCAATTGGTGGTTTTCCTCTACCTAAACCCTTTCCTTTTCCAAATGGAGGAGTATTTGTAATGAAATCTTCAATTCTTGAATCTATATCCTTTAAGAAGTTTTCTTTTTCTGTTTCAGTTATTTTACCATCTTTTAAGAGTTCATCCAATTTTTCAGTTATAACATCTTTAAATGTTTGAACAAGTTTTTCTTTTGTTATACCCTTTGATTCTGCAAACTCAAGAAGAGTTTTTCCGCTTTCCCATGCACTTTTTAGTCCAGTTTCATCTAAACCAAGTATTTTCAATACTTCTTCTATAATTCCATGTCCAATTAACTTAAAGTGGATTCCATTTTCTTTGTCATTACACATAAGTACATTTTCTGCAAATGCTGTGCTTAATAGATCTGAAGAACTTATGTTGATTTTTCCAGAAATTATTGAATAAACAGCGCCTCCTAAAACAATCGCTCCTGCAACTAAAACGATCATTAGAATCTTTAAACCTTTTTTCATAAACACCTCCTTTTATTGAGTGTTCTATGGGTAAGTTTAGTAAATAATTGTTAAGGAATTATTAAGGATATTAAATTTAGAAATTTATGTTTAAAATTAAAATTTTTCAAAAAAACTTAAACCTATAGAATTTAAACCTATATGTGAGGTTATTGTTGAACCAAATTTTTGAATTAAAAATGTATTGACTTTTACAAATTTTTTTATTTCATCCTTAATCTGATCAAATCTTCTCATATTAACTGTATTTACAATATTATGTGCGACCCCACCAATAAATTCTCCTCCTTTATAATGCTCCTTTAAAAATTTTATAATTGTGTGAACTATATAAGTTGTTCCCATAATCTTCCCAGAACCAAAAGGTTCAATCAATCCATTTTTAAGCATAAGGACTGGTTTAAAATTCAATATTGTTCCAAGAAGATATTTTGCTTTTCCAATTCTCCCTCCTGCTTCAAGTGTTTTCAGATTGTCAAGTATAAAAACTGTATAAACCCTTTCAGCCATTCTTTTTAGATAATCTATAATTTCTAAAATTTCTTTACCCTCATTTTTTAAAACAGAAGCAAAATAAACCATTAAACCAAGTGCACCAGATGCATTTTGTGAATCAAGTACAAATATTCTATTATCTTTATCAATCTCTTTTTTTGCAAGAAGCGCAGAATTATAAGTTCCTGAAAGTTTTGAAGATATATGAATTGAGAGAATTTTATCAAAATTTTTTAATAATTTTTTATAAACTTCGATAAAATCAAATGGAGTTGGTTGTGATGTTTGAGGATAAAAATCACCCTTTTTCATTAACTCATAAAATTCTTCATTTGATATATCAATCCCTTCTCTGTATCTTTTTCCTTTTATTGTTAAATATAAAGGAACAACTTCAATATCATGCTCTCTCTTTATATCATCATCAAAATCCCATGTTGAATCAGTTACAATTTTAATGTTCATGATATACATTTTATATTAATTCAAAAATAATTTCAAAATTTTGATAAAATTTCAATATAAGGAGGTTTTTATGGAATTAAGATCAATTCATATGCTTTTTATTTTAGTTGGCACAGTTGCTTTTATCTTTTCTTTGATAGTTATCTTAACAAGAAAAGGAAAATTTCTTTATAAGCACAAAATATTATCAACCATTGCTTTAATTTTAATAAATTTAAGTATTTTGAATATATACCTATCAAATAGAAATGTTAATTTAAGTTTCTCACATGGTATTTTAGGATTTTTATTTTTTATTGTTTCAATAATAAATTTAATAATTGGAGTTATTTATACTGGTAAAATTGATGCAAAGTTAAAGAAAAGAATAAGATTAATTCATATTTGGATAGGAAGGGTTCTTTTTATAATTTTGATTTTAAATATTATTTTTGGAATTATTATTTTTAAACCCTTTTAATTACATGTAAAGAATTTGACAACTCTCACAAAAATATGTTTTTCTTTTTGTTTCACCAAGATACTTTATTTTAACTTTTTCAGATGAATTTGAACAAAATTTTTTACCATAAATTTTAAGTTTATTTTTTATTGGTTCTTTAAATTTTCTTGATAGATAAAATTCATATGAAAAAGAGATTAACTCTTCTATTAATTTTTCAATTGCCTTATCATAAATTTTATTTCCTATGCTTAATGGATGGATTTTTGCCCTAAAGAGCGCTTCATTTTTAATTATATTCCCTACCCCAGCAAATATCTCTTGATCCAAAAGAAGGTCAGTGATTAATCTATTAGAGTTTTTGATTTTCTCTTTTGCCTTTTCTTTATTGAAATTTCTACTCATTATATCATTATCATCTGAAAATGAAAATTTGTTCTTTTCAACTATTTTTATAGATGTGTTATAAAAATTTATTTCATTATCATCAAACTTTAGTGATAATCTCTCTGATTTCCTATCTCTTTTATCATTTATTCTTAAAGAGCCATACATTAAAAAATGTATAATCAAATAAATTTTTTCAAATTCAAAAATCAATCTTTTTCCATGAGATTTAATATCAACTACTTTTTTCCCTATTAAAATTTCTTTATTCTCTTTTGTATTTCCAGATACCTTTAATATGGTTTTGTTCATCAGAAATTGTAAACTCTCTTTTATTAAATAAACTCCTGGGCCTTCCATATTTTTAATAATATATAATAAATTTAATGAAAATAGAAGAGAGAGTTATAAAACACAAAGAAAGAGAATTAAAGGAGGGTGATTTCATAATTTATCTTATGAGTAGAGACCAAAGAGTAAGTGATAATATTTGTATTAACTATGGCTTAGATTTAGCAAGGAAGTATAATAAAAATTTTGCTATCTTATTTATTCTTTATCCAACATTTCTTAATGCGACTTTAAGACAATATGACTTTATGATTAAAGGATTAATTAAGATTCAAAGAAGATTAAAAGATTTAAATCTACCTTTTTTTATAAGATTTGGAGAACCTTTAAGAACCATACTTGATTTTATTAAAGAAAAAAGAGTCTGTTTTTTGTTAACAGATTTTTCTCCATTAAAAATTTCAAGAGATTTGAAGAAAAATTTAAAAGATAAGATCGATATATCTTTTTATGAAATTGATACTCATAATATAATACCACCTTGGATTTTATCAAATAAAGAAGAGAGAGGTGCATTCACGTTAAGAAAGAAAATAAATAGGATTTTGAATCAATATTTGATTGAACCAGACAGAATTTTTAGATTAGAACAAAAAGTTAACTTTGAAAATATAGAAATAAATGATTTTATTAAAAATTTAGATATCGATAGAAGTGTAAAGCCATCAAAATTTTTTGAGGCAGGGGAGGATGAAGCAAAGAGAATTCTAAGAAATTTTATCGAAACTAAACTTAATTTTTATAAAGATTTTAAAAATGACCCAACAAAAGATTTTCTGTCAAATTTATCTCCTTATATACACTTTGGAATGATCTCTCCATTAAGGGTTGTTATTGAGATTTTAAAAAGTGAAGCAAATGAAGAAAATAAAAACGCTTTTTTAGAAGAGTTAATAGTTAGAAGAGAACTTGCTGAAAATTTCTGTTTTTATAATGAAAATTATGATAATGAAGATAGTTTACCAATTTGGGGAAGAAAAACACTTGATGATCATTTAAATGATAAAAGAGAATATATACATTCATTAAAAGATTTTGAAGATGCGAAAACTCAAGATGATTTATGGAATGCATGTCAAAAGGAGATGTTAATAAAAGGAAAAATGCATGGATATATGAGAATGTATTGGGCAAAAAAAATTCTTGAATGGAGTCCAAATTATAAGGATGCAATTAAGATCGCGATATATTTAAATGATAAATATGAATTGGATGGGAGAGATCCAAATGGATACACAGGGATAATGTGGTCAATTGGTGGGGTTCATGATAGACCTTTTCCTGAAAGAAAAATTTTTGGAAAAATAAGATATATGTCGAGAAGTGGTCTTGAGAGAAAATTTAATGTTAAAGAATATATTGAAAAGATTTCAACTCTTGAAAGGATTTCTTAATCCAAATTTAGGTTTAATAAATATCTCTTTCCTTAATTTTATTAAAACAACAATTAAATTTATAATATAAACAATAAAAATACCGATTCCATAACCTTTCAATAAAATGATAACAAATATTGGTAAAAAACCTAAAAGAGAACAAATTGCGCTATTGTTTTGGATTGAGCAAGTAAGAAGAGTTGTTAAACCCATAAACGTTGGACCTTCCCATAAAGTGATTCCTGTCCATAAACCAAAAGTTGAAGCCATTGCTTTACCACCTCTAAATTTTAAAAAAGGAGAAAAAGCATGGCCTAAAATTGGAGAAATTGAAACCAGAACAAAACTTAATGAATTTGGATCATAAAAATTTTTTGCAACAATTACAGGAACTAGTCCCTTAGTATAATCCCAGATTAATGTTGGTATCCCAATCTTTGGTCCACCCAATTTAAATGCATTCCAAGTTCCGGGATTTCCATCGCCTATCTTTCTTATATCAGTTTTGAAAAACATTTTTGATAATATATAGCCAAAAAGAATTGATCCATAAAAAAAGAAAATTATAGATAAAAAAATTGGATTTTTTAATATAGCAATAAATATACCCATATTTTAATTATATAAAAATTTTTCAAAATATTGACTATTTTAAATTTGTAATTTATATTTATATTACATAAATGATTGATTATTTGATAAAACAACAAATAAATATATTAATTTTTTTCTTACTCATTTTTATAAATTCAATTTTAAACATATTCAGAATTAAAAATTTAAAAGATGTTGAGGAAATTAAAGACAATTTACCAAAAGTATCAGTTCTTATACCAGCAAGAAATGAAGAGAAAAATATTGAAAGATGTGTGAGATCTATTTTAAATCAAAAAAATTTTGATTTTGAAATAATAGTTTTAAATGATGATTCAGAGGATAGAACTTTAGAAATTTTAGAGAATTTAAAAAAAGAGTTTAGTGAATTAAAAATTATTGATAATAAAATTCTTAGAGAAGGGTGGCTTGGGAAAACAAATGCATGTCAAATTTTATTTGAAAATTCAAAAGGAGATATTTTAATTTATTTTGACGCTGATACTTTTCATAAAAATAATGCTATTTTAAAGTCTGTATCCTATTTAATAAAAAGAGATTTAGACATGATTTCTGTATTTCCACAAGAAATAGTTATCTCATTTTTTGAAAAACTGATAATTCCTTTTATGAATTTTGCTTTAATGTCCTTTTATCCACTTCTTCCTTTTGCAAATGGTCAATTTGTTGTATATAAAAGAGAAACTTTGTCAAAAATTGGTGGGTTTGAGAAGATTAAGAATGAGGTTTTGGATGATATAAAAATGGCTTCTTTATATAGAAAAAATAAATTTAAAATTGAGGTAGTTTCAGGAAAAGAAATATCATTTTGTAGAATGTATAGTGATCAAAAATCTCTTTTTATGGGTTTTATAAAAAGTTACTTTGCAATTTTTGATTACCACCTATTTCTTACAATTTTTATTTTTACATATCTTGTTTTTGCGTTTTTTTATCCATATATAATGATTTATTTAAAATATTCTCTCTCGATTAAAGAAATAAATATTTTTATAAATTTACTTATCCTTTTAATTTCATATTTAACTTTTCTTATAACATTTTTAAAATTCAAATATCCAATTAATTTCTCTTTTCTTTTTCAGTTTACAATTTTAATAAACTCTTTAATTGGTTATCTTTCAATAATTTTTACTATATTTCAAAAAAGAGTTTGGAAAGGAAGATTATTGCCTAAAAAGAGAGTAAAGATAATTTAATTTTTGGATATTCTTTTGGTATAATTATATAAAAATTAAAAAAGGAGGATAAATATGAAGAAAGTATTAAAAATATTATTAAAAATAATTATTCCAATTTTGATTATTATAATATAATATTCGGTTATCTAGGTTTTGTACCAATTATTTCTGATATTCTTGGAACAAATAAACCAAAAGATTTAGGAGTTAAATTCACAGAAAAAGATTTTGAATCTGCAAGAAAGAAAACTGGTGTAACTTATGAAGTTCTTAAAGGTGATATTAAACCTGAAGAAAGTTTAAATATTCAGGAAAAAGAAGCGTTAAAATGGAATTAACATCAAGTGAATTAACTGCTTTAATATATGAGAGAAAATGGAAATACTATCCTTTTAAAAAATGGACAGTTAAAATAAATGAAGATGATACAGTTGAAACTTCAGGTCAAATTATTTCAAATAAATTAATTGATGCTTTGAAGTCATTTGGAATAGATTTAGAGAAATTAAGTTTATTTAACTATGATAAATTTTTAGTGAGTGGTGTTTTTAGAAGCTTACAAAATCCTCAGATTGAGAGATTTTATTCTTTATTAAATCAAATATCAAGATTTGTAAAATCAAATCCATCTTTTTATATAAAAGGAAAAGCAAAAATTGAAAAAATAAAATAACACTCCTTCAAACAGATTCTGTTTATCTTGGAAAATTAAATCTAACTTCAACAGTAAATAAATATATAAATGAAATAAAAATTTTCATAGAAGAGATTTTAGATAATACACCAGGTTTATATGTGACATCACTTGTTTTTGAGGATATGAAATTAAAATTTACAGGTACATTACCTGCTGTTGAATTTCATTTAGAGTAAAGATTTTTAGAATTAATAGACATTAATTAATTTTTAAAAAAATTTTCAAAAAATTTGTTATAATTTTCTAAAATATCAAAAATTCTTATTCACCCGAGGAGGGTAAGGAGGTTTGTATGTTTAAAAAGTTAATTTTTTTAACCTTAGTGTTTATGCTTGTATTTGTGCCACTTTCAGTAAAAGTTACCCTTAAGGCACAAGTTAATTTTCCTGATGTGCCACAGGGTCATTGGGCTTATGATGCAATTACAAAACTTGTTGAACTTGGTGTTGTAAAAGGTTTTCCAGATGGAAAATTCTATCCAGATAGAACTGTGACAAGAGCACAATTTGCAACAATGGTTGTTCTTGCAAAAAAGTTGACTCTTGTTTCTCCAACAGTACAAACTTTCAATGATGTTTCACCATCACATTGGGCTTATAAATATGTTGAGACTGCATATAAAGCAGGTTATGTAAAAGGTATTGGAGGAGGAAGGTTTGGACCTGATGTTAACATCAAAAGAGAAGATCTTGCTGTTCTATTGATTAATGTCTTGGGATTACAAAATGAGGCAGCGAAGTTTACTCAACCTCTGGTTTTGGCACAAGATGGAAAGGATATCTCTTCTTATGCTGTTGGAGCAGTGACTCTTGCATACGCTCCAGCATATCAATTACTTAATTACCATTCAGCACCAGGAGGATTAAGAGTAGTAAAACCAAAAGCAGCTGCGACAAGAGCAGAATGTGCTTTTGCAATTTATAATATGTTAAATTCACCTAAAAAAGGTGGACAGATTGTAATAGGTATGTCACAGGAGCCAGATACATTGTCAATTGTTGGTACTATGGCAGCAAGATCACAGGTTGTTGGTTCTGTTTTATGGGGAGATGTACATAGAGCAGGTGATACATGGGATATCTATCCATTCTTACTTGAAGAGATTCCAACTCTTGAAAATGGTTTATGGAAAATGCTTCCAGAAGAAAAAATGGAAATTACATTTAAGTTAAGAAAAGGCATTAAATGGTCAACTGGTGTTGAGGTTACAGTTGATGATTATCTTTTTGCTCATGAAGTTGTTATGAATGATAAAGTTCCATTAGCATCAAGAATGCCAAATTCAATAGTTGAAAAAATGGAAAAAATTGATAATTACACATTAAAAGTTACATACAAACAGTTATATCATTTAGCAAATCTTGGTTTATACATATTACCAAAACATTACTTAGAGCCTATTTATAGAGAATCAATTGATAAATTCCTAAAATCTGATGAGTTCAATAGAAAGATAGTTGGAATGGGTCCATATATGATTGAAGAGTGGAGACCTGGAGAGAGAATTACATTAGTACCAAACCCACACTTCCCATTTAGACCTGTACTTGATAAGATTGTTTGGAAATTCATAAGAGATACAAATACACTTCTTGCAACAGTTCTTTCTGGTGGAGTTGATGCTGTTGCTCCAGTTGGTTTAACATTTGATCAAGGGTTACAATTAAAGAAAGGTGAAGCAACATCAATTTATAGAACAGTAATTGACCCTGCTCTTATCTGGGAACATATTGATTTTAAAACAGATCATCCATTCTTCTCTGATAAAAGAGTAAGACAAGCATTCTTATATGCAATTGATAGAGAAAAGATAGTTAAAAATCTTTTCCAAGGATTACAACCTGTTGCTCATTCATGGTTACCACCAAAACATTATGGATATGAACCAAATATTAAAAAATATGAATATAATCCAGAAAAAGCAAAACAACTGCTTGCTGAAGCTGGATGGAAGCCTGGACCAGATGGTATTTTAGTTAACGAAAAGGGTGAAAAATTTGAATTCATAAATGCAACAACCGCAGGAAACGCAATTAGAGAGCAGATACAGCAAATCATTCAGGCAGATTTGAGAAAGGTTGGAATTGTAATGAAGATCGTTAATAAGCCATCAACAGTTTTATTTGGTGATTATACAAGAAAGAGACAATATGAACATACAGTTATGTATGCATGGGTAATGGCTCCAACATCATATGGAACAACATTATGGCACTCAAGATATATTCCATCTCAGGATAATGGATGGGTTGGACAAAACTATCCAGGTTGGTCAACACCAAGATCTGATGAACTTTTAGATTTGGTTGAAAAAGAGTTGGATGCAGCAAAAAGAGCAGAATATTTAAGAGAACAACAGAGAATTTGGGTTGAAGAGGTACCATCAATTCCACTCTACTTCAGAGCAGATGTTAGTGTTGTTAGTAAGAAACTTGTTAATTGGAAGCCAACTTCATCCTTAGTACCAATTTCTTGGAACTCAGAAGAGTGGTATTGGAGAAAGTAGTTTATAAAAATAAGTTTTTTTAACTTTTAGGGAGTAGGAGTGTTCCTACTCCCTAATTTACAAATAGGAGGATTAGATGAAAAGATATTTTATAAGAAGATTGATTCAGTTGATTCCTCTTTTAATTGGTATATCTTTTATAATCTTTATTCTTCTAGTTTTAGCTCCGGGTAATCCAGTTGATATGATGATTTTTGGAAATCCAGATGTTAAACCTGAGGATGTTGTTAGGTTAAGAAAAATTTATGGACTAGATGATCCTATACATATAAGATACTTTAAATGGCTATTTAATGTTTTGAAAGGTGATTTAGGATACTCTCAAAGATGGTATAGATCGAATCTTGATTTAATTAAGATACATTTGCCAAGAACATTAATTTTGTCCTCTGTGTCATTATTGATAAGTTTGATAATTGCTATACCAGTTGGTGTATATTCTGCTGTAAGACAATATTCATTTGTAGATTACTTGGTTACTTTTCTTGCCTTTATTGGAAGAAGCATGCCAACTTTTTGGTTTGGTATTATGATGATTTTATTTTTTTCGGTGTATTTAAAATGGTTACCTCCAGGAGGTATGTCAACTATTGGTATGGAAAGAAATATATTGGATAGGGCTAAATATTTAATAATGCCTTCTTTAGTTTTAGGTTTAGCAAACATTACGGGTTGGATGAGATACATGAGATCATCTTTACTTGAAGTCATTAGACAGGACTATATAAGAACAGCAAGAGCAAAAGGTTTACCAGAGAGAGATGTTATATATAAGCATGCATTAAGAAACGCTTTGATACCAATAGTTACATTAATAATGTTAGCGATTCCAGGACTTTTTGCAGGCGCAACAATAACAGAGACAGTTTTCAACTATCCAGGGATGGGCTTACTTCTTTATGAGGCAATTATTGGTTCTGATTACTCTCTTGCTATAGCATGTCTTCTTTTTTTATCAATTCTAACTATTATATTTAATTTTCTCGCTGATATTGTATATGTTTTAATTGATCCAAGAATAAAATATGAATAAGGAGGTTTTTGATGGAAGCCAAAAGCAAAACTGATGTAAATGTAGAATTATTAACAAAGAGAACATATACATATTGGCAATTAGTTGCAAAAAGATTAAAAAAACATAAATTAGCCATTGCTTCAGGAATTATATTAATAATTTTAATATTATCCTGTATATTTGCACCTTATTTAACACCATATAATTACTATGACATAGATTTAGATAATAGATTTGCGCCTCCATCAAAGGATCATATTATGGGAACAAGTGAACTTGGTCATGATATATTTACAAGGATACTTTATGGTGGAAGAATTTCTCTTTTGGTTGGTTTTGCATCAGCGTTTGCTGCTGCTGTTTTGGGTGGAGTTTTAGGTCTTGTTTCTGGATATTATGGAGGATTACTTGATAACATAATTATGAGGATAGCAGATATATTTTATTCGATACCTGTTTTGCCATTAATGTTAATTATTGCAAAATTTTTAGGTTCATCTGTTATAAATATTATTTTTGTCATAGTTGTTTTTGGATGGATGACAGTCGCTAGAATTGTAAGAGGTATGACACTTTCCTTGAAGCAACATGAATTCATTGAAAGTGCAAGGGCTATTGGTGCTGATAATTTAAGAATAATGTACAAACATCTTTTACCCAATTTAATGGCACCTTTAATTGTTAGTTCAACTTTAGCAATTGGAAATGCAATCATATACGAAGCATCGCTTAGTTTTTTAGGTTTAGGAATACAGCCACCAACTCCATCCTGGGGAAACATGCTACAAAGAGCACAAGAGCACATTTGGAGAGCTCCTTGGATGGCTTTTTGGCCAGGTATTTTTATCTTTATAACAGTTTTATGTTTCAACTTTTTAGGAGATGGATTAAGAGATGCAATGGATCCAAAATTGAAAATTTAAAAAATTTCAAAAAATGTTATTATAAAATATAAAATTAATAAAAAATTGGAGGTAGCAATGGAAGAAAAAATTATTGAAGTTGTTCCAGTTAACTGGAAAAAAAGTATGTTTAAGCAGGAACCATGGGCTCTTGTGATAACTGATCAGAGAATGTTATTTGCAAAATGGACTCAAGAACTATTTAAGAAAGAATCAGAAAGAAGAAAAGAGGAAACAAAAGAAGCAGGCGGGGGCAAATTAAAACAATTTTTCTCTCAGATGGGTACAGGATTCACATATTACAAGAAATACTATGAAATGACCCCAGATGATATTCTTAAAGAACACAATGAAAATTTTGCATTAACACCATCTGACATTTTAAACATCGACTTGAAAAGAGGAAGAGGAAAACGTGGAGCAATAATAAATGTAAAAGTTGGAGTAAATATTGGTGGTGGAGATATAGATGACCTTGAAACACCCCATGAACTCATAATAACTGCTAAAACAGGAAAAATTATTTTCACCTTCAACACTAACTTTAATAAATTAAGGTCTGCTCTAAGCCAAGCCTTTAATGTGTAAGAATTTTTAAAAAATAAAATAATAAAATTATTAAAAGACAACAAAATATAAAAAATATATTATCTTTTTGTTCAATTAATTATTTTATTAATAATAGAAATATTGTATTTTAAAAAAGAATTTTTTTATAATTTTATTTAAAGTGAATATAAGGAGGAGTAACTATACCTAAAAAAGCAGGAGATAGTTTATATAATTGGGGAACTAAGACATTGTTAAAAAGTTTTTAATTCTGGTTTATAGCGATCCTTTTATTGATTTTGGGTATTTACTTATCCTCTTCTAAATCTTCAATTTATAAAACTATTGGCTATTTAGTTATTGTTTTACCCTTTATATTTTATGGTGTAATAAATAAAATTCTTTTACCAAAATACGATAGAATTGATTATGGTTATAAAGGAGAAAAAGAAGTAGGTAAAATTTTGGATAGTTTACCAGATGATTTTAAAGTTATTCATGATATTTTTGTTGATAATTGGAATATTGATCATCTTGTAATTGGACCTACTGGAGTTTATACAATAGAAACAAAAAATCATAAAGGAGTTATTACTAACGATAGAGATGTTTTGCTTATAGATGGTAAATTATTCGAAAAAAATATTATAAATCAGGCATTATCAGAAGCATTTTATATAAAAGAGAAAATCGAAAAGAGTTTAGGAATTAAAATGTTTATAAAACCAGTAATTGTTTTTGCCAATCCCAAAACTTATGTGAAAGCAAATGAAGTAAAAGGAGTGAAAGTTTTATCAATAAGAATGTTGAAAGATTATTTAATGAAAAATAGAACAGTTCTTAATTCAAATTACATTGAGAAAATATACTCTATTTTTAAAAATTAATATTTTTAAATATTCGAAGTTTAAATTTTATATTTTATTCATTGCTAAACTTTAATTATTATAATTTTATTTATGGTGAATAAATGGAGGATAAATGGAGGAAGAGAGAGATTTTGGTTTTGATGAGTGGGCTGAAAGTTATGACAGAGATGTTAAGAATGATAAAACTATATTTTTAAAATATGATGATGTCTTAGATTATGTTGTTAAAATTTCTAAAGTAAATAAAGATAAATTGGTTTTAGACATTGGAACTGGAACAGGAAATCTTGCAATAAGATGTGTTGATTTAAGTGCAAAAGTTATTGGTTTAGATCCATCAAGAAAAATGATTGAGAAAGCAAAAGAAAAATTTAAAGATAAGAAAAATGTTGAATTTTATTTAATTAAAGATCCATTTTTAAAAATTCCTTTTGATGATAATATTTTTGATATTGTTTCATCAACTTATGCTTTTCATCATTTATCTCATAATAAAAAAGAAGATGGAATTTTAGAAATGTTCCGAGTTTTAAAAAGGGGTGGAATTTTGGCTATCGGAGATATTATGTTTAAAAATGAGTTTGAAGAAAAAAATTTTTTTGAATAAATATAATTTTCTTGACCCTGATGAGTATTACGAAAGAATAGATGAACTCAAGAAAATTTTCAATAAATTGAATGTAAAATTGAAAACAAAAAGATTCACTCCATATACATGGGTGATATGGGTTATTAAACCATAAATTTGTAAAGGTTAATAAGAAAATATCATTGAAAATTGATATAATTACATTGTGGTATAGAGGATTATGAAAAAAGGTGAATTAAATATTAAAAAGAAAAAAACTTTAAAAGAAATTGAAGATATTTTATATAATATAAAAGATTTTTTACATGAGAAATATGGTGTTAAAAGTATTGCTATTTTTGGTTCTTATATAAGAGGAGAACAAAAAAAGACAAGTGACATAGATATACTTGTTGAGTTAGATAAACCTATTGGATTTTCTTTTATTGAACTTGCCAATTATTTGAGCGATTTATTAGGAATTGATGTTGATTTAATTACTCCGTCAATGCTAAGTAAGAATCCTTTCCTTAAAAAGGAAATAGAAAAAGAACTCCATTATGTCTAAAAGAGATGTATTAGTTCTTTTAAATGATATTTTAAATTCTGGTAAAAAGATTATAAAATATGTTGAAAATTATAGTTATAATGATTTTATTTTAGATTCAAAAACAGTAGATGCAGTTGTGCGTAATTTAGAAATAATTGGTGAAGCAAGCAAGAAATTATCTGAAAATTTCAAAGAAAAATATAATAATATTCCTTGGAGAACAATTGGAGATTTAAGAAATAGAATTATTCATGAATACTTTGGTATAGATGAAGCAATAATTTGGAAGATAGTTAAAGAAGAACTTGAACCTTTGTTGAAGCAAATTGAAATTATTTTAAAAAAAGAGCAAAATATTTGATTTGACAAAGGGGGAAAATTTTCATAAAATTTTATGGATGATGGAGTTTGAGAATTATTTAATTATTATTAAAACAAGATTTAATCAAATTTTTGGAGGAAAAATTTTTGAGAGGCAGAAGATTACTATCAATTAGTTTCATAATGATTCTTATCACTCTAATAACAAGAATTTTAGGCTTTGTAAGAGAAGAATTTATTGCTTATTTTTTTGGAACATCCTATCTTTCTGATGCAATAAAAATTTCAACATATATTCCCTTAACAATCTCACATCTTTTAGTTGCAGGTCTATTATCTGCAATTTTTATTCCAGTTTTTACAGATTTTTTGATAGGGAAAAAACAAAATGAGATGTGGGAAACCTTCAACATACTATTTAATATTATTGGAGTTATTTTTATCATTCTTTCAATAATATTTTTTATATTTTCAAGAGAGTTGATTCATCTTATGGCACCACATGCTACAAGTGAGATGAAAAATCTTGCAAACTTTATGTTTAGGTTATTAATTCCTCAAATGCTAATTCTTGCCTGGGCTTCTCTTTTTGGAGGTCTTCACAACACCTATGAGTCATTCATAATTCCAGGAGTTGGCGGAGTTTTATATAACATTTCCATTGTTTTATCTCTTACCTTTCTTGTTAAATATTATGGAGCATATGCAATTATTTATGGAGCAATGATAGGATCTATTCTTCAACTTCTAATACAAATTCCTTTTGCAATAAAAAAAGGATGGAAATATAAATTAAATTTAAATTTAAAAAATCAATATGTAAAAAAAATTGGAGTTCTTGCTATCCCTATAATTATTAATTCAACTTTTGGTTATATAACACCAATTTTTGAAAAATCAATTGGTTCATATTTTGGAGAAGGAGCAATTTCTTCTCTCGATTATTCATTTAAAGTATCGCAACTTCCATTGGGAATTTTTGCTTTTGTTGTCTCTTTAGTTATCTTTCCAACTCTCTCACAACTTGTATCAAAAAGTGATTTTGAGCGTCTTGGCAAAACAATTCAATTTGGTTTAAAATATATTTTGTATCTTATGATTCCATCTGCAATTGGTTTGATAATCCTCTCTTTTCCAATAATAAGGCTTCTTTTTCAGCAAGGAATGTTTGGAGAAAATTCAACAAGAATGGTTTCAAATTTGCTTATTTTTTATTCAATTGGTCTTCCTTTTTGGGGCATGACAGCACTTCTTGTAAGAGTTTACTACTCATTTAAGGACACAATGACACCTGTAATAATTAGTATAATAACAATAGTTCTTCAAATTTCACTTTATTTATTAAATTCAAGAATAATTGGTCTTTCTGGAATTCCTTTAGGTGCTTCGATTGCAAGTATTTTTCAGTTTTCACTTCTTTTCTCTCTTTTATTTAAAAAATTAAAAAACATATCTTTAAAAGAGTTTTTATTTGATTTTTTAAAAATTTCTCTATATTCTTTTATTGCAACCTTTATTTCCTATTTTATATCTAAATATTTTGATAAAAATGGAATGACTTTATCAAAATTTGGACAACTATATCAAGTTGGTATAAGTATTTTTGTAACACTTTTAATATATTTTTCAGTATTATATTTAAGAGATTATAAAAATTTAAAATATGAACTCGAGAGAATAAGAGGTGGGGCTGATGAAAAAAGTTAAAAAGATATTAACAATTATTTTAATAGCTTTAATAGTTATTATTGTTACTTTTATAGGTTATACATACTATATTCTTTCATCAATTAATCCTAACAACAATCAAAATAATGAAGAAAATACTCTTCCTGGAAGAGAGATAGATTGGAATAAAAAAATAAATATTCTACTTGTTGGAATAGATCAAAGATATGAAGATGAGATGAGTAGGTCAGATACAAATTTACTTCTTTCAATTGATCCTAAAAATAAAAAACTCGTTTTGATTTCTTTGCCAAGAGATTCTCTTGTTACTCTCCCTGGATATGAGGGTGACCAAAAACTTGCACACGCTCACTCATATGGTGGTGTTCCTCTTTTGGTTAAAACTATTGAATCTATTTTGAACATAGAAATTCCATATTATATTGAAGTTAATTTTGATGGATTTAAAAAAATGATTGATTTGATTGGAGGAGTTACAATTGATGTTGAAAAAGATATGGATTATGAATCTTATCTTGGAGATGTTAGAATTCACTTAAAAAAGGGTTTACAGCATTTAAATGGAGAAAAAGCTCTTGAATATGTTAGATTCAGAATGGATGAGACAGGTGATATAGGGAGAATGGAGAGGCAACAGAAATTTATAAAAGCAATTATAAAACAAGCATTGGCTTTGTCAAATACAATTAAACTTCAGAAGGCACTTCTTGAGTTGAAAAATTGGGTAAAAACAAATCTTGAACCTTCTCAAATAATAAAAATTGGACTAATTGTCAAAAATATAAATGAGGAAGATATGATATCATTTACTCTTCCAGGAACATTGGGTTGGAAAAATCACCTTTCTTATTATATTCTGGATTATGATAAAATTAATGAAATAGTTGAGAAATATTTGAAAGATGAGTGAACTTTTAAGAGATTTAATTGAAGAGAGTTTTTTAAACAAATTATTAAAATTTTTATCCTTTTTATACAATGAAAGTTTTATATCAAAAATTCTCAATTCAATAAAAAATTTATATCTTGATAGTTTAATATTTAAAGTTTTAAAAAAAGAAGATGAGGATTTATCAATAAATTTAAAGATTTTCAAAATAAAATTTGAGGGTAATTATAAATATTTTTTTATTTTTTTGATAATCTTTTCAATTCCGTATATTTTAAGAATTAATTCTTTAATTTTGAAAATTTCAATTTTAACTATTCTATTTTTAATTTTTATAATTTTTTTGATAGATAAAGATTTAATTGAAGATTCGTTTTTGTTTAAAATTTTAAAAGGAGAAGAGTGATGGAGATTGGTGCAATAATTTTTTCTTTTCTCATGTCACTCTCTTTTATCTTGAAATCGACTTTAGGTTTTATTTTTTCTGTTCCTCTATTTTTTTACTATTTTCCAAAAAATTTAACTCTTTATTTTATTCCATTTTATCCAATTCTTGATTTTTTTGTAAGAAACAATTTCCCCCAAATTGGAGCAATTTGGGATGAAGGTTTCATAGTTTTACTATTTTTGATCATTGTTTTTAGAGTTAAATCAAATAAAATAAAATTTTCTGAATTAATCTATCCTGTTTTAATTTTTCTTCTCACCTTGCTTTTATCATCATATTTCACAAAGATAGATACAAGAATTGCATTTGATGGAATTAGAAGTTATCTTGAAATGTTTCTTTTCTTTTTAATTGTTTTAAACTTCATTAAAGATAAAAGAGAAATTAAAAATTTCATAGATTTATCTTTTATTTCGGTTCTCATTCTCTCTCTTTATGGAATTTATCAATATATTATGAAAGTTTCAATTCCATCTTCATGGATAGATAAAGACCTTGAAGTTTCAATATCAACGAGAGCATTCTCTATTTTTGGTTCACCAAATGCTTTTGCAGGATATCTTATTCTTTTGATTCCTCTAATTTTCGTTAAATTCATCTATGAGAAAAAATTTATAAAAAAGAGTTTTTATTTAATTGTTCTTGCATCATCACTTTTTGCGCTTCTTTTTACATTATCAAGAGCAGCCCAACTTTCAATTGCTTTTTCATTTCTTTTATTCACACTTTTATATAAAGATAAAAGATATTTTATTGTTTTAGTAGTTTTAATTTTAATTGCTTTTTCTTTACCACAAGTTAGAATAAGATTTTTAAATCTTTTATCTCCAATTTATCTTGAAAAAGCAAAAACTTATGGAAGGCTTTTTAGGTGGAATCTTGCAATTTCAATTTTTCAATTAAAACCAATTTTTGGTGTAGGACCTGGTGGTTTTGGTGGTGCTGTTGCAAGTAGGTTAGGTATGTATGAAGGTCTCTATGTTGATAATTACTATTTAAAAACTCTTGTTGAGATAGGTTTTATAGGAATAGTTTCATTTCTATATCTAATATTTTCAATTTTAAGGAAAGGATTTTCTAATTTAATAAATTTAATAGATGAGAAAGAAAAAGCAATTTCACTTGGAATAGTTTTAGGTTTGATTGCATTTTTCTTAAATAATTTAACAGAAAATTTATGGGAGATTCCATCATTAAGTGTGACAATGTGGAGTTTAACAGCTATATTATTCCTTTTTAGAAGAGAGAATGAATAAGGTTGGAGTTTTTATAAGTGGAGGGGAAAAAGGGGGTTCAAGATATCAAGTGATGACGATTGCAAAAGAGTTGAGAAAATCTATTGATTTTGTGTTTTTTAATTTTTATGAAGGTGATTTATATTTAGATATAGAAAATGAATCTTTTAAAAACTATCTTTTTAAAGGAAAATTTGAATTTAATAAAATAAAAGAGATCGTTCTTAAAGAAAAATTGGATTTAATTCATACTTATGGATTTAGAGGAAATTTTTATGGAAGAATAGTTTCAAAGTTAACAAAGATAAAATCAATAACAAGTTATACAAGTTTTATGAGAGATGATTATGAAAGTTCTTTGAAAGGTTTAATCCTTGAGAAAATAGATGATTTCACTCTAAAAATTCCTGATTTAATTATTGTCTCATCATCTTCTTTAAAAGATTACATAAAAAAAAGAGGTTTCAAAAAAGAGATAAAAGTTATACATCTTGGAATTGAAGATAATTTAGATTTTTATAAAAAAGAAGATTTTGGCTTTAATGATAGTGATTTTATCATTGGTTCTGTGATGAGGCTTGAGAGAGTGAAAAATCCTATTTTTCTAATTGAGGTTTTCCATGAGGTTGTAAAAAAAGAGAAAAATGCAAAACTCGTTATAGTTGGAGATGGTTCTTTAAAAGATTTAGTTTTATCAAAAATAGATGAGTTAAATTTGAAAGATAGGGTTAAATTGCTTGGTTTCAGAAAGGATGTTAGAAAAATTTATGGAATATTTGATGTTTTTGTTCTTCCATCTCTTAAAGAGGGTTTTTCAATTGTAACCCTAGAGGCTATGGCATCATCTCTTCCTGTTATTGTTTATGATTCACTTGGAGTAAGAGAGATGGTTGAAGATCAAATCAATGGATTTATAATAAAGGAACTTGATAAGGAGGAATTTTCTAAAAAAATTTTATTCTTTTTGGATAAAGATAAAAGAATAGAATTTGGAAAAAGGAATAGAGAAAAAGTTTTAAAATATTTTAGAAAAGAGGATATGGTTATGAATACATTTAAAGTTTATCAAGAGGAATTAAAATGAAAAAAATTCTTTTTGTTTCCTTTTTTTCTCCTCCAGTTGGAAGTGGTGGTGGTGAAAGAGTAATAAAACTAATAAAATATTTAAAGAATTTTAAAAAATATCTTTTAACATCAGATTATCCAACATACAAATACAGAGATGACTCATCAAGAATTCCTGAAGATGTAGAGGTTGTAAGAGTAAAATTTAAAGACCCAAGAATATTTATTCCAAAGGTTTTTTATAAAATTTTGAAAAGAGGGAAAGAAGAAAATAAAGATTTAATTGAAAAATATAGAGTTTTGAAACCATCATTTTTAACAAAATTGAGATTATACTTATTCATACCAGATGATAAGGTTAAATGGGCCAAAAGTTCATATAAAGTTGCTGAAAAATTAATAAAAGAAAATGATATAGATGTTATTGTAACCTCTGGCCCTCCACACTCAACACATCTTGTTGGTCTCTATTTAAAAAGAAGAAAGAATATAAAATGGGTTATGGATTTAAGAGATTTATGGTCTTTAAATCCATTTGTTGATTATCCACCATCTTCAAGAAGAAAAAATAGAGAAATTGAAGAGAGATGTCTTAAAAATTCAGATTTAATTATTGTTGTTACAGAATCTTTCAAAAAAGTTCTTTTAAAAGAGTTTAAATTTTTAAATGAGAGTAAGATAAAAGTTGTTTATGGTGGATATGATAGAAAAGATTTTGATGTTGAACCAAAAAAACTTCCATTTTTTTCAATAACATATGCAGGAAGTTTTTATTCACTTCAAACACCTGTTTTCTTTTTAAAAGCATTTAAAGATTTAACAGAAGATGATGAAAATTTTAAAAAAGATGCAAAAATTTATATTCTCTCTCCATTTGAAGAGAATGTTAAAAAAATTGTTGATGATTTAAATTTAGGTGAGTATGTTTTTATTTCAGGATTTTTACCTCACAAAGAAGCGATAAGATATATTCTTGGCTCTTCTCTTCTCTTTCTTTTTTTAGGGAAAGGTGGTGAGGTAACTGTACCTCAAAAAACATTTGAATATTTAGGAAGTGGAAAGAGAATCATTGCTTGTGTTCCAGATGGAGAGTGTAAAAATATTTTAGTAAATTGTGGAGTTAAAGATATTGTTGAACCAGATGATATAAATAAAATAAAAGAAAGATTAAAAGAGATTTATTATGAAATAAAAAGTGGAAAAGAGATAAAATATAATTTTTATGAAATAAATAAATATTCAATGGAAAATATTTCAGATAAGTTTATTGAATCACTAAAAGAAGGAGGTATTTTATGATAGTTTCTGTTTTTGGACTTGGTGCTGTAGGTCTTCCACTTTCTCTTATATTAAGTAAAAAGGGATTAAAAGTTTATGGAGTTGATATAAATAAAAATAGATTAAAAAATATAAGGGAAGGGAAAAGTGGTCTCTTTGAATATTTTGAAAATAAAAGCATAGATGAAATAATATTAGAGGAGATAAGCAAAGGAAACTTTATTCCAACGGATAATTTTAATGAAGCATTAAAGAATTCAAATGTAATTATGATAACAATACCATTACCTCTTAGAAGAGATAAAAGTATAAATTATGACTATTTGATAAAAGGAGTTGAAAATATTGGATTAAATTTAAAAAAAGGAGATCTTGTTATTTTAAGAAGTACAGTTCCAATTGGAACTACAAGAAAAATTGTTCTTCCTCTCCTTGAAGGTTATTCAAATTTAAAAGTTGAAGAAGATTTCTATCTTTCATATGTTCCAGAAAGAATGGCTGAAGGAAAGGCATTTGAAGAGTTGATAAATATGACAACAGTTATTGGAGGTATTGGAGAGAGAAGTGTATCAAAAACTCTAGAATTTTTCAAAAAATATTTTAATGGAGATTATCACATCGTAAGTAGAGTTGAGGTTGGTGAAGCATCAAAAATAATTGAAAATTTACAGAGAGATTTAAATATTGCAATGGTCAATTCTTTGTCTCTTATTCTTTTAAATTGCGGTTTGATTCCAAATGAGGTCATTGAAACAGCGAAAACACATAAAAGAGTAAAAAATCTTTTATCTCCTGGACTTGGAGTTGGAGGTCATTGTCTTCCTTATGCATATTACTATTTAAAAGAGAGCATCAAAAATAAAGATAAAAATTTATCAATTTTTGAAATTGGAAGAAAAATAAATGATGATATGCCTAAAAAGGTATTGAATTTGATAATAAAAAAATTAAAAGAAAAAGGAAAAGATTCTAAAAATTTGAAAATTACAATTTTGGGCCTTGCTATGAAAGATTTTTCAAAAGATATTAGAGAGAGTCCATCTTTAAAATTTTTAAATTTAGCAAAGAGATATTTCAAAGAAGTTTTAGTTTATGATAATGAGGTTGAGTTGAATATTCAAGAAAAAGTTGAAACTCTGGAAGATGCTTTAAAAAATTGTGATGTTTTGGTTATTCCAATATTACAAAACTCATATAAAGATTTAAAATTTGATGATATTAAAAATTTGATTAATGATGGAGCGCTAATTGTAGATATTAAAAATTTATTTAAAAAGAGTGATTTAGAAAAATCAAATTTTGACTACATAATTTTTTAAATTTTTTTGTTTTAAAATAAAAATTAAATTTTAAATTGAAAATTTGTTATAATTTCGTTTATGGATAGATTGTTAATATATGATAGAAATAAAGAACTGATTCATGTAATTTTGGGAATTAAAAATGGTTGGTGTCATGAATTTGAGAAAAAAAGAGGCATTACTCATCTTCTCGAACATGCAATATTTTTAGGAAATAAAACATATCCATCTCCAGATGATGAGACACAAAAAAAGGGAGTTTTTCTAAATGGTACAACTTTACCCTATGAAACTCTATTCTTTTTCACTTCTTATAAAGATGATTTAGAAGAAATATTAACTTTATTAATATCACTTATTTTTAATCCAGAATTTGATATAGATAAGATAAATAAAGAGAAAGAAGAAAGTATTATAACAGCAGTGATTGATGAATCTCAATATACACCTTGGGAATTAGCTTTTGAATGGGCAAAAAATTTGGTTTTTGATAGGGATTTTAGATTGAGTTTAGGGACAATTGAAGATTTAAATGAAATTAAAATTGATGATTTAATCGACTGGCACAAAAAATTTTATCATTTTAATAATAGTTTTTTAATGATTTATGGAGATTTTTCTTTAGATGTGATAGAAAATATTTTAAGAAATAGAGATATAAGATTTGGTTATGAATATCCCATTCTAAATAAAGTTATTTGGAACAAAAAAGAGGTTAATATTAGAAAAAAGAAAATGAAAAATTCAGAGGTTGTTTATGGTTTCAAATTGAAAGAGTATGATATCAGATGGAAAATTATATCAATCTTACTTGGTAACTATCCAATATCAAAATTTTGGGATGAAAATTTTAAAAAATTTATTTACACTTGTGAATCTCAATTGGAATTTACACCAGAAAATGGAGGACTCTTCATTAATTTTGGATTAAATTCAAATAAAAATTTAGATTTAATTCATAAAAACTTATTATCATTAATTAAAAATTTTTATATAACTGATAAAGAGTTAGAATATGCAAAAAATTTAACTTTGATGGAGATTTTAAAAATGAAAGAAGGTGGCGAAAGCGGTTTCCTAAAATTTTTATCTATCAATAGGTTTTTTAAATATGAAAATTTTCACTCTATCATTAATGATATAAATTCAATTAAAAAAGATGAATTGATAAATTTAATAAATAAAAATTTAAAAGAAGAGAATATGGTTAGGGTTGTTGTATCTTCTTGATTTAAATCTCATCTGGTTTATCTATTCCATTTTTATAAGCATAAAGGAGTGCTTCAATTTGCATATTTTTAAGTTTATCTTTAAAATATCCGCCCTTTTCAAAAAGTTTTGGAACCCTCTCTATAACATCAATTGCAATGCTATATTTATCAATTTGATTCAAAATTGCAAGTTGGAGTGGAGTTGTTATTCCACCCCTTCCTTTGAGAAAAGAGACAAGATAGGATGAATCGATTCCAATTTTTCTATTCTCTCTATATCCTCTTACATGTAGATTTTTATGATTCTCTCTTCTATATGTAAGTCGATGTATAAGCCATGGATATCCATGAAAGTTGAAAATAATTGGTTTATCTTTTGTGAAATATGTATCAAACTCTCTATTTGTTAAACCATCTGGATGTTCTGAATTTTCTGTTAGTGTAAAAAGATTTAAAACATTTATAAATCTAATCTTCAAATCTTTAAAATTCTCTTTTAAAATCTTTGTTGCATATATTGCCTCTTTTGTTGGGATATCACCACAACTTGCAATTACAACATCTGGTTCCTCATCAGGATATGATGATGCAAAATCCCAGATTCCAATTCCTTTTGTTGCATGCTTTTTTGCTTCATCTATATTTAAATATTGAGGATGATTTTGCTTGTCAATAACAATTATGTTGATTCTATCAGTTGTTTGAAGTGCATGCCATACTACCCATAAAAGAGTGTTTGAATCTGGTGGAAAATATAATCTAACTACATTTGGCCATTTATCAACAATTGAGTTTATAAATCCAGGATCTTGATGTGTAAAACCATTGTGATCCTGTCTCCAAACAACAGATGTTAAAAGAAGATTTAAAGATGAGATTGGTGCTCTCCAGTGAACATCAGTAGATATATCAATCCATTTACCAAATTGATTGACCATTGATGAGATTATTTGAGAAAAACCTTCATATGTATTTAAAAACCCATGTCTTCCAGTTAAAAGATAGCCCTCAAGCCATCCTTCAATTGTATGTTCAGAAAGGTATTCAAAAACATTTCCATATGGTGAAAGATAACCTTCATCTTCATCTTCATTTAAAACTTTAGCCATCCATCTTTTTCCAAATTCAAATGTTGCATCAAGTTTGTTTGATTTTGTTTCATCTGGTCCAAAAACTTTAAATTTATCTCTATTCAATCTAATAACCTCTTTTAAAAATTCTCCAAGTAGTTTTGTATTTTCATATCTATCTTTTATTCTCTCTTTTATCTCTATTGAAAAATCTTTTGGATCTGGAAGTTTTAAAGATTTTCTAATTAAACCACAATTTGTTATTGGATTTGCACTCATCCTTTTGTTTCCCTTTGGTGAGAGTTCTTTTAAATCTTCTCTCAATGAACCATTTTCATTGAAAAGTTTTTTTGGCTCATAACTTAAAAGCCACTCTTCAAGAATTTTTAAACTGTTCTCATTTGTTTTTGCATCTGAGAAAGGAACCTGATGTGCTCTCCAGTATCCTTCTATAAAATGTTCACCAACTTTTTTTGGAGCAGTCCAACCTTTTGGTATTCTCAAAATTATCATTGGATAAAAATATCTTTTTGGTATTTTTGTTTTTCTTGTGATCTCCCAAATTGATAAAATTTTCTCAATTGAGTAATCCATTGCTTTTATCATCTTCTCATGAGTTTCAATCAAATCTTCTCCTTCAACTATTATTGGTTCATATCCATAACCTTTAAAAAGAGAAATCAACTCTTCATTTTCAATTCTTGAAAGAACTGTTGGGTTATTTATTTTGTATCCATTTAAAAGTAAAACTGGAAGTACCATTCCATCTGATTCAGGATTTAAAAATTTATTTGAATGCCATGATGTTGCAAGAGGTCCTGTTTCTGCTTCTCCATCTCCAACAACAGTTATTGCAATTAAATCTTTATTGTCAAAAACCGCTCCATATGCATGAGAGAGTGAGTATCCAAGTTCACCTCCCTCCTGTATTGAACCAGGAAGTTCTGGAGTGCAGTGGCTACCAAATCCACCTGGAAAAGAGAAAGATTTAAAAAGATTTTTCAAACCCTCTTCATCTTGGCTAAATTCTGTGTAATATTCACTTAAAGTTCCTTCAAGATAAACTGGTGCTATAACTCCAGGTGCTCCATGCCCTGGTCCTGCAATGAAAATTGCATTAATATCATACTTTTTAATTACTCTATTTGAATGTACATAAACAAAACTTAAACCAGGACTTGCACCCCAATGACCCAAAACTCTTTCTTTTATATGTTCTTTTTTTAATGGTTCTTTAAGCAAGGGGTTATCCTGAAGATATATCATTCCACATGCAATATAACAACACGCTTTAAAATAATCATTTAATTTCTCAATCATAAAAACCCTCCTATTAGTTGAAATTAGAAAGGATATAAATTAATATTAAATTATTTTTTTAACTTTTCAAAAAATTTGATAGGAAATCCTTTGCTTTTAATAAATTTCTCTCCCCCTCTTTAGAAATTTCTTCTCCAAAATCAAAATCATAACCTCTAATTGAAAGAAGATAAAACTCATAATTTTTTTTATTTATAAATTCTGCCCATATCAATAGTTCTTCAGGAGAAAGATGATGAGTTAATGGTGAAAATTTACTCTCTTTTTCAATTTTTTTAAAATTTATATCCTCCCCTTCAATTGATGCATCAATAAATATAACTATGTCAAAATCTTTTATATCATCAATTAAAGAATAAGAAAGCTCCTGAACCTTAATTTTCTTTATTCTATCATCCTCGATAAGGTCCAGGAGCTTTACACCAAGTCCGTCGTCTTTTCTATATTCGTTTCCAAAACCAATTAAAATTACTTTTTTAATCTCTTTTGATGAAATTTATTAAATTTCCTTTATTGTCATAAAGCTCTATAACAATTGGCATTTTTCCAATTGCATGTGTTGAACAGGATAAACAGGGATCATAACATCTTATTGCTCCTTCAACTCTATTTAACATTCCTTCTTGAAGATTTTTTCCATCAACAAAACCTTTTGCTACAAGTTCAACTGCCTTGCTCATAGCCCAATTGTTGTGTCCTGTTGCAACGATTAAATTAACTTTCTCAATCGTTCCTTTTTCATCAACCCAATAGTGGTGAATTAAAGTACCACGAGGTGCTTCAATAACTCCTATTCCCTCTTCATTTGTCACTTTTCCATCAATAAATGTATCTTTTGACATAACTTCAGGATCTTCTAAAATTTCTTTTGCTCTTTCAAGTGCATAAATTGTTTCAATCAATCTTGCATAGTGATAATAAATTGAACCTTCAATTGGTTTTCCATTTCCCATCTCTTTAAACTTCTTCATCTCTTCATTTGCAATTGGAGTTGAAATTTTATCTGATGCATTTAATCTTCCAAGTGGTCCAACCCTATAAACTCCATCTGGCCATCCAAAAGGTTTATAATAAGGGAATTTTAGATAACTCCAATCTTCAACTCTCTCTCCAATATATTTTAAGTAATATTTATCTTTAAACTCTTTAACAACTTTACCATATCTATCCATAAATCTAATTTTTCCATCATAAAGTTCAAGTGAACCATCTTCTTTAACAAGCCCCATATATCCTGATGGAAAAGAAGCAAATTTATCACAAAGTTCCTTATTTTTTTCAATGAAATCTAGAGCGATTTTTATTCCTTCTTGAATGTATGAAATCATTTCATCTATTCCTGAAAGAATTTCATTTCTTGCCTCTTCACTCAATGCTTGGTTTACTCCACCTGGAATTGCAAAAGTTGGATGTATTCTTCTTCCAGCAACAAGTTCTATTATTCTCTGACCAAATTTTCTTAATTTAACAGCTTTAAGAGCAAGTTCTGGATTTGCCTGAATTAAACCAACAACATTTCTTATTCTTGGATCAGCATCCCATCCTAAAATTATATCTGGACCAGCAAGTTCAAAGAAATGCATTGAGTGTGATTGAATAACTTGGCCCATATGAATTAACTCTCTTAAAAGTTTTGCAACTTTTGGAATCTCAACACCTAAAATATCATCTGTTGCTTTAGCAGCAGCAAGGTGGTGACTTATAGGACATATACCGCAAATTCTTGGAGTAATAACAGGCATCTCAGCAAAATATCTTCCTTCAGAAAATTTTTCAAATCCTCTAAATTGATCTATATGAAGATATGCTTCATCAACTTTACCTTCATCATTTAAAAATATTGTTACTCTCGCATGACCCTCAATTCTTGTAACTGGATTTATTGTTATCTTTTTATTCATCTTATCACCTCTTTCACTCATATTTTAAAAGTTCACCTGTTAAAACAGGTGTTTTTCCTTCAAGAATCTCTTTCAAAACATGATATATTGCATCAGCAGATGGTGGACATCCTGGAATATAATAGTCAACCTTAATAACTTCATTAACCGCTTTAACTTTTGGCAGGTGTTTACCAAGTTCAGGTGATCTTGGAATCTTTCCATCAACTGTACTTTCTGTTTCTATATATCCTCTTTTTAATAAATCTTCAACAGGAATATAGTTTCTCATTGTAACTATTCCACCAAATACTGCACAATCTCCAATTGCAACTATAAACTTACACTTTTCTCTCATCATTTTAACTTCTTCCTCATGATGGTCTGTAGCAACAGCACCTTCAATTATTCCTATATCAGTATCATCATCTGGAACTTTTAAATCTGTTATTGGAGTTGCGTTAATTTCAAGCCCTTTATTTATTAACTCAACCAATCTCTCGTCCATATCTAAAAAAGACATATGACATCCTGAACATCCTTCGCACCAAATTGATGCAACTTTTATTTTTTTCATCTCCTCACCTCATTTAATTAATGTTTCTTTACTTAATTCATTTAAAACAACTTTTAAATCTATTGTTTCAAATTTTGGTGTTAGCACTTTGCTCTTTTTGACCAATCTATTCTCAAGATTATAGAAACTTCCTTCTCTTTCAAATCCATTTGGAATTGAAACTATAACATTTGCTCTCTTTAAAACATCTTCTGTTTCATAAGGAGTAAAAACAATTATGAATGAATCTTTATCAAAATCTTTCAATTTATTTGTGTTTTCTCCAATAAATAGAATATTCTTACTATCTTTTTTCTCATGCTTAATCTTGTGATTTAACAGTCCAAAACTATTTGTTTCAGGAGGAAGCCATAAGAATTTAAAATTCTCATGAGATAGAAGAATCTCTTTTTCTTCATCTGTTAAATCTTTATAAATTACTACAGGATTCTTGAATTCTTTAATTTTTTCTAAACCTTCTTTAAGTTCTTTAATATTAAAGACATAATTTGAAATTTCTGCAATAGAGTTAAACTCTCCATCAAATAGAGCAAGTTTACCATCTTGAGATAGAACTTTTCTTTTTACAAATGAACCAATAACCCCATATTCTCTATTTAAATCAACTCCTATTACAATAAATTCATTTGAATTTTTAAGTTCTTGAAGAGTTATGTTTGTTGGAATCTTTGGTTCATTTGGTTGGATAGAGTAAACTCTATCTTTAAAAACATTTTTAATCAACTCTAACTCCTCATTGAATAGAGATCCATCAACATAAACAACAAGTTCATTGAATCTCTCATTTATCAACTTCAAAATTTTCTCTAATTCAATTTTTCTGAATCCAAAATCATCTTTAATTTTGTTTGAAATTACTCTCGGTCTCTCTTCAAAAAGTGCAGAATATCTTCCAAGTTTACATAAAACTCCATCATTTATTTCACAATCCATATCTCCATATATTTTTACAATGAAGTTTGAATTTTTCTTTTTGTAAACTTTTGTTCCACATCCAACTGCACACTCATTACAGTTTGAGTAAACAATTTCTGTTTGAACGTCTTTTCCTAAATAGACACTTCTTTTATCAATTAATGAACCTGTTGGACAAACTTGAACACATAAACCACAAGATGTGCAACTTGATTCTCCTAATGGAAGATTCATATCAGCAATAATAACTGTTTCTATTCCTCTATTCATTTCACCAAGAACAAAATGTCCTGCAAGTTCAGAGCAAGCCCTAACACATCTTCTGCAAAGAACACATCTATTTGGATCCATAATTATGTAGTCATGAGAATTATCAATTGTAAATTTCTTTTCATATGTTGGAAATTCAAAATGGTCAAGTCCAAATTCATAACCCAAAGATTGAAGTTCACAATTTCCAGATGCCTCACAATACATGCAGTAATGGTTTCTTTCTGTGAAAAGAAGTTGAAGAATCAATTTTCTTGATTCAATTACATTTGGAGTATCAAGTTTAACATCCATGTTTGGTGCAACTGGAGTTGTGCAAGATGTTACAAGTTTTCCTCTATCTTCAACAAGACACAATCTGCATGCACCTTGAGGAGAAAGAGGTTCAAGATAGCAAAGAGTTGGTATATGCAAATTCAATTCTTTTGCAACCTGTAAAATTGTTTTTCCTTGTTCAACTTCAACCTCATTCCCATTAATTTTGATCTTAATCTTTTCCATAATCACCCTCTCTCTTTAATGGTTTTGTTTAAAATTCTCTCAACAATTTTATATAAAAAAAGTGATAAATCAGAATTAATTATAGCATCAATATCTCCATATAGATAATCGAGATCATAATAAAAGTTTATACTTCCTAAATAGTTTACATTTAACTCTTCACATTTTTTTGATATATATTCATCAGATGTGAATTTCATATTCTCAATGATACCTAAAATTTTTAAATTATAATAGTTTAATATTTTTAACAATTTTATAACTGTCTCCATTGAAACTTTTGAACTATTTGTTACCAAAAGGTATTCACTTTTTTTAATAAACCTGATTAAATCGAGAGTTATATCTCCAAGACCAGGAGGCATATCAATTATTAAAAAATCAAGGTTTCCCCAATTTGTTATTGTGAAAATTTCAAGAAATGTTTGAGTTAACTCATCTCCCCTCATTGTGAGAGGTTTATTTTCTGTGAAAGAGAGAATTGACATATATTTAACACCATTTACATCGATTGGAAGAACTCCTTTATCTTCAATAAGAGAAAAATTTTTAACACCAAGAATCAAGTGTGTTGATGGTCCAAAAATGTCAAGGTCAAGAAGACCAACTTTAAATCCTTTTTCTTTTAATAAAAGTGATAAAACAGATGAAATTGTGCTTTTTCCAACTCCACCTTTTCCACTTGCAACAGCCCAAATTCTATCTATTTTATTTAATTTCTTTTCAATATAATCTAACCTTGGATCTATTGAATTCATATTATATCCTCTAAATAAACACCTCTTCCTTTTTCAATATCAAAATCAACACTTGAACAATTTGGACAATGTATATATATGTGTAATGTTTCTGGTATGAAATGTATTGCCTCTTTTTCTTCATCTGAAAGTTTTGAAAAACTCTCTTTATAATACCAACTTTTCCCACAATTATTACATTTCAAAATTGCCTCATCAATTTCATAATTTATTTTTGAATTTTCAATAGGAGTTCCTTTTGAAATCTCTTTTATTGCAAAATCTAAAATTTCAATATCAATGCTTTGAAGTTCTCCAACTTTTATAAAAATTTCATTAACTTTCTGAAGGTTTTTTCCCTTTATAAGTTTTATTGATGAATCAACAATTGCTTCTGCTAAAGCCCATTCATGCATAATTAACTTATTTAAATTATATTCAATTTAAAATAAAAAATCAATATATTGTTAATAATTTAACATATTCTTGGAAGTATATCTTTTTTTAATGTATCTAAAATTCTTTTTGTACCAATTTCTGTTTTAAGATAAACTCTCTCGCCTTCACCCTTTACTTCTCCAATTATTTTAGAATCTTTTCCAAGAGGATTATTTTTCAAAAATTCCAAAATTTTTTCACCATCTTCTCTTTTTGCAACAATTAAAACCTTACCCTCATTTGCTGCATATAGAGGATCAATCCCAAGTATATTTGAAGCATCTTTAACCCAACTCTTTATTGGTATTTCTTCTTCCAAAATTTCAATTTCAACTCTATTTTTCCTTGAAATTTCATTCAATACTGTTGCAACTCCTCCTCTTGTTGGATCTCTTAAAAATTTAATTGAATCAAAGTTATCAAGAAGTGGTAAAATCAATTTGTTGAGTGGTGCTAAATCAGATTTGACCTCTTCTCCTGTTTTCACTCCTAACCTTTCCAACATTATAGAAATTCCATGCTCTCCAATTCCACCATTTATTATTATCAAATCACCCTTTTCAACTTTTCTATTTCTTAAATCTCTTTTATCATCTATCAAACCAATTCCTGATGTATTTATAAAAATTTTATCTCCCTTACCTTTTTCAACAACTTTTGTATCACCAGTTACAATTTCTATTTTAGCCTCTTCTTTCGCCTCTTTAATTGATTTTAAAATTTTTTCAAAAGAAGAAAATGGAAAGCCCTCTTCGATTATGAAACTTAAACTCAAAAAAATTGGTTCTGCCCCAACAACTGAAAGGTCATTTACTGTTCCAAAAATCGAAAGTTTACCAATATCTCCACCTTTAAAAAATATTGGATCAATGACATATGAATCTGTTGTAAAAGCAATTTTATCTTTAAAATTTAAAATTGCTGAATCTAAAAGTTCATTTAAGATTTCATTATTAAGTTCTTTCAAAATTTTATCAATTAAATTTTTTGTTCCTTCCCCTCCATTTCCATGATACAAACTAATTAATTCATCCATTTAAATCTCTCCATATAGATAATATGCTGAACAAGCACCTTCTGATGAAACCATACATGGTCCAATTGGATTTTGAGGTGTACATATTTTTTTAAACAATGGACATTCAGTTGGTTTAATTAAACCTCTTATAACTTCATCACATCTACAACCTTTTATCTTTTTAGATTCAATTTTTATATTGAAGTAATTTCTTATTTCAAAATCTTCAAACTCATCTTTTAAAAATAGTCCACTATTTTTTAAGACACCAAAACCTCTCCAATTTGCATCAGATACTTTAAAAACTCTATTTATAATTTCTTTCGCTCTCTCATTTCCATTTTCTTTTACACTTCTTTTGTATGCATTGAAAATTTTGCTCTCATTTTTTTCAATTAAATCAATTAAAATATAAAGACCATAAATTATGTCAAGTGGCTCAAATCCCATTATTACAAAAGGTATATTATATTTTTCAAAAATCTCTCTCCAGCCCTCTGTTCCAATTATAGTTGAAACATGTCCTGGACCAATTATTCCATCAAGTTTAACCTCTCCCATATCCATTATTGCTTTCATTGCTGGAGGTGTTAATTTGTTTAATGAATAATAATAAATATTTTTTATTTTATTCTCTTTTATTTTTATCAAAGTGTATCCTAAATTTGGTGCTGTTGTTTCAAATCCAATTCCAACAAGAATATATTTTTTATTTTTATTATCAAGTGCAATTTTAATTGAATCTATTGGGTTATAAACAACTTTTACCTCTTTACCCTTTATCCTTAAATCATTTAAACTCAATTCGCTCCCTTTAACATTTACAAGGTCTCCAAATGTTATAACTCCAAAATCCTCATTTTTCAAAATCTCAATTAAATAATCTATATCTTCTTGCGATGTAACACAGACAGGACAACCTGGACCTGATAGAAGATTTATGTTTTTTGGTAAGAGTTCTCTTATTCCATATCTAAAAATTTCATGTGTATGAGTTCCACAAAACTCCATTATATTTATTTTTCTTTTTGATATGTTTTTTATTTTTTCAGCAAAAAATTTTATCTTTTCCTTATCATTCATTTTTTAATTGCTTTAAAATTGAATTAATCTCTTCTGCTTCTTCATTTGATATAATTGAAATTGAAAAACCAGCATGTACAATTACATAATCTCCCTCTTTCACTTCAGGAGTAAAAATCGTGTTTATCTCTAAAAAAGATTCTCCCATTGATGCAATTGCTTTCTCTTTATCCAATATTTTCATTATCTTTAAAGGAACTCCAAGGCACATAAATCACTCCTTTCCTAATGCAATCTGTCCTAAAGATATTCCTCCATCATTTGGAGGAACTCTTTCATGAAAATAAATTTCAAAATCACTATCTTTAAAAATATCACAGATTAAATTTATTAAAAGACGATTTTGGAAAACTCCTCCACTAAATCCAATTTTTTTTGTTTTATATTTTTCTCTTAAAATTTTTGATAATTCAAAAATAATTTTTGCTATTGTGTTATGAAATTTTCTTCCAATATAAGATTTATCATATTTTTCTAAATCAAAAATAATATTTTCTATCACTGAACTGAAATCAATTTCAATGATTTCATTTTCATTTAGTTTAAAATCATAAAAATCAAAATTTTTATCTTTCATTGATTCCATTTCAAGTAGTATCGCTGCCTCACCTTCATAACTAACTTCATCTTTTATTCCAATTAAACTTGAAACCATATCAAATATTCTTCCACATGAAGATGTTTCAATTAAATTTTCTTTAAATTGAGATATCTTTTCAAGAATATCTATTTCAAAATCTGAAAACTTCTTTTCAATTAAATAAAGTTTTTCTGGAAAATTTTTCTTTATGTAAAGATAGAGTATTCTTTTTGGATTTTCAATTGCATAATCACTTTTTAAAATTTCAAAATTTTTAAAATGTGCCACTCTTTTTAGTTCAAATATGTTTCCAAAAAATACTTCTCCACCCCAAATTTTTCCATCCTCTCCATAACCAGTTCCATCAAAAGAGAAGAAAATGGAGTTTTCTTTTATCTCTCTATCAAGAATCAAACTGAAGGCATGTGCTTTATGATGTTGAACATATTTCAATTCAAGATAATTTTTGAATTTTTCTCCAAATTCAGTTGAAAGATATTGTGGATGAAGATCCATAATAAGAATTTCAGGACTTATTTTAAAAAGTTTTATATATTCAAATATTGTATCCTCAAAAACTTGCAGTGTATCTTTATCTTTTAAATCTCCAATGTGTGGACTCATGAAAACATAATTTTTATATCCGAGAGAGAAGGTATTTTTTAATTCTCCACCAAGAGAGAGTGATGGATTAAGTGAAATGTGAATTTTAATTGGATCTGGTGCATAACCTCTTGCCCTTCTAACAAAAAATTTACTATTTTTTTCAACAAAAACAACACTATCATCAACTCTATGTTTTATCTCTCTATTATGAAATATGAATATTTTTGATATATTTGATAGTTTCTCTCTTGCCTCATCATTATCTTTAACAATCGGTTCATCACTTAAATTGCCACTTGTAAAAATTAAAGGTTTTTTAAACTCTTCAAAAATTAGATAGTGATATGGAGCATAAGGAAGCATAACTCCTAAATAGTTTAAATTTGGTGCAACAAATTTTGAAATTGGAAGTAAACTTTTTATTTTTAATAGAACTATGGGCCTTTCTTTCGATTGAAGCAATTCTTCCTCTTTTTCATTGACATAACAATAGTCTTTTACCATATCAATATCTTTCATCATCAAAGCAAATGGTTTTGATGTTCTTCTTTTTCTTTCTCTTAAAGATAAAACTCCCTTATCGTTTGTTGCATCACATACAATATGAAAACCACCTACCCCTTTTATCAAGACTATCTCACCTTTTTGAAGAAGATTCGCTAACTCTTTAAAAACATTATCTTTTAAAATTTTTCCTTCATTTAAATTCTCAATCCAAATTTCTGGTCCACACTCAAAACAAGCATTTGGTTGAGCATGAAATCTTCTTGACTCTGGATCTTTATACTCTTTTTCACAATCCTCACACATCTTAAATATTTTCATAGTTGTTTTCTCTCTATCATAAGGCATATCTTCTATGATGGTGTATCTTGGACCACAATTTGTGCAATTTATAAATGGATATTTATATCTTCTATCTTTTGGATCAAAAAGTTCTTTTAAACAATCTTCACATATTGCAATGTCAGGTGAGATAAAATTAAAACCTTCATCTTCTCTACTTTCATGAATTGTGAAATCATTAAATTCTTCTAAATCTAAAAAACTATTTTCAATTTTTTCAATCTTTGATAAAGGTGGTGCATCTTTTTTTAATTTATCAATAAATTTATCAACAATCTCTTTTTCTCCTTGAAGAACTATAGTTACTCCGCTACTTGAATTCAATACATAACCTTTTAAGTTTAATTCTTTTGCCAATCTATAAACAAAAGGTCTGAATCCAACTCCTTGAACTCTTCCATAAATCTTAAAAACAAAGGTTTTCATTAATTTAATTTTATATTATTTCTATCTGGTGGTATCCATTTACCTTTTGATTCAATCTCTCCAAATAGACCATCAAACATTGTTAAAACAACTAAAATTGGATTCAATGTCCAATATATTATTGGATACCAAACAACAAAGAAATAATATTTAAAAATATCTTTATCATATTTTTTATCAAGAATTGAAGAGACAAGAAATTGAGAAAGACAAACTAAACTTATAAAAGCACCATACCAAGTTGGAATTGGTGATATTGTAAATCCTTTATACGAAATCAATTTGCTTAAAATCCATAATAGAGTGAAGACTACAAAAAGAATACTCCATATATATGCTAATAAAAATTCAAGAAATGGTATGAAAAGCCTTTTATATTTTAAATTCAAAAATAGATCTTTATGTTTTCTAATTAGATGCCATCCTCCAAGAGCCCACCTTTTTCTCTGCCTCAACAATTCTTTAATTCTTTCTGGAACTCTAATATATGCAATGCTTTTTGGTTCATAAAATACATTATAAAACTTTTTCTCCAATTTCCATGTAATATCAATATCTTCAGTTGCAGTGCATGGAGAAAATCCACCAACCTCTTCAACTATATTTTTATTGTACATTGTAAAAGCACCACTAACTGTAAATATTCTTCCAATTGACCTCTGTGCCCTTTTTATTAAACTTATTATTGAACTGAATTCTGCTGTCTGAATATAGGTTAATAGATTTGTTCTATTCAAAACTCTTGGATTACCTGTAACAGCAGCAAGTCTTGGAATTTTATTAAAATGGTGAGCCATATATCTTAATGAATCTTCTTTAAAAATTGTATCTGCATCAATTACAACAATTAAATCTGTTTTTACAAATTTTAAACCAATATTCAATGCTTTTGCCTTTCCAACATTTTTTAAAAGTTTTATCAAATGAAAATTTTCAAATTTTAAATATTCTTCAACAACTTCAGATGTTCTATCACTACTATTATCATCAATTACTATAACTTCAAAAATCGGGTAGTTCAAATTTCTTATTGCTTCAAGTGTCTCCTTTATAAACTTCTCTTCATTATGGGCGGGTATTAAAATTGTTAAAGGTGGAAGTTCTTTGTCTAGAACTTCATAATTTTCTCTCTCCTTTTTTAAATAAAAATTTATGGCAGATATCATCCACAAATCACTTGTTAAAACTGGAAACCAAAATAGAAAATCAGCAACTATCTTGAACAAGTTCATTTATATTTTCCTCATCTAACTCAATCTTTTTAAAACCTAATCTTTCAAATTTATAATTTATTGGTAAAACTTTTCTTTTATTATAACGATAATATTTTTTATAATTGTAAAAAGCCCAAATTCTTAAAATTAAAAAATAGAGAAAACTAACAATTAAAAGAATGAAAAATGTTTTTACTGTTCCATATATCTCTGTTGGTAAAAATAGTTTTCTATATAAAAATATTGACCAAAAAATCCATATTAAACTTGTTATAATTGGCACTATTAAATATATTAAAAATGCCCATCCAAATATGGAAGAAATTATAATTATTAATCTTTTCATAATATATATTTTACTAAATTATAAAAATTTTGATATAATTTAAATGAAAAAATTTTTCATGAAAGAGATAAAAGAAGAGATTTTAGAATATTTATTTAGAGAAAAAGAAAAGAGAGTTGAACTCTCGGAATTAAAAAATTATTTCAATTTAGAAAATTTAAATGAAATAATAAATTCTCTTATTGATGAAGGAAAAATAAAAATTGAAAATGGCTTTATAATTTTAACTCAAGAAGGTGAGATTAAAGGAAAAGACATTTTTGAAAAACATGAATTTGTTGAAAATTTTTTGAAAGATATTGGAGTTCCACAAGATTTTGCTCATGAAAAAGCGTGTGAAATTGAGCACCATATTGATGAAGAGAAAATAGAAAATCTTGTATCTTTATTAACTTTAAATATTGGAGAAAAAGGAGAGATTGTTTTAATAAGAGGGGGTAGAGGTTTAATTCAAAGATTATGCGATTTAGGACTTACTCCTGGAACTGAAATAAGAGTTATAAGAAAATTACCATTTGGACCAGTTGAGATATTATTGAGAGGTTATAATCTTGCATTGGGTAGAGGTGTTGCAAATAGAATATGGGTCAAGAGAAAGAGTTAACAATTGCTCTTGCAGGAAATGCAAATGTAGGTAAAAGTGCAATTTTCAATCAATTAACTGGTTCTCATCAGATAATTGGTAACTGGCCTGGAAAAACAATTGAGAGAAGAGAAGGTTATTTAATATATAAAGGATATAAAATAAAAGTAATTGATTTACCAGGCATCTATTCATTTTCAACATATTCAGAAGAGGAGTTGATATCAAGAGATTTTATTGTAAAAGAAAAACCTGATATAGTAATTAATGTAGTTGATGCACTTCATCTTGAAAGAAATCTATTTTTTACTTTTCAACTTATTGAACTTGAAACAAAATTGGTTATTGCATTAAATCAGGTTGATTTACTTGAAAAGGCAGATTTTAATATTGATAGTAAAAAACTTGAAGATATTTTAAATATACCTGTTATTCCAACTGTTGCAATTGAAGGAAAGGGGATTGAGAAATTAATTGAGAAGTGCATAGAAATTTATGAAGGAAAAATTGATTACAAACCAATAAATATAAGATATGGAAAAGAGGTTGAAGATAGAATTGAAGAGTTGATTAAAATTGTAAAAGAAACATATTCTTATCCAAAAAGATGGTTTGTTATAAAACTCCTTGAAGGTGATGAAGAGATAAAAAAATTGGTAAAAGATGAAAATATATTGAAAATAATAAAAGAAAAATCAGAAGAACTTGAATCAATTCATGGAGAGCCAATCTCCCTTATCTTAACTCAGGAAAAATATAATTTGAGTAATAGAATAACAAAAGAAGTTTTAACTAAAAAAGAAAAAAAATTTAACATATCAAACTTTCTTGACAAATTTTTCCTCCATCCATTTTTTGGTTATGTCATTCTTATAATCTCTCTATTTCTTATTTTTTACTCAATTTTTAAATTTGGAGATTTTATCTCTAACTATCTTGATTCACTATTCGAAATATTAAAAAATAGTTTACTCAAAATAAATATGAACGAGACATTGAAAAAAATTTTATGGGATGGGATTGGAGAGGGTGTAATAGGGGGAATTTCTGTTGCTCTTCCATATCTAATTCCATTTTATATATTGTTATCAATTCTTGAAGATTCGGGTTATCTTTCAAGAATGGCTTTTTTTACCGATTCTTTTATGCATTTTATAGGGCTTCATGGAAAAGCATTTTTCCCATTAATGCTTGGTTTTGGATGTAATGTTCCATCTGTTTTAGGTTCAAGAATTCTTGAAACTAAAAAACAGAAATTTATAACTGCAACCCTTGCAACAATAGTGCCATGCAGTGCAAGAACAATTGTTATCCTTGGACTTGTTGGAATTTTTCTTGGCTTTAAATATGTTTTGATAATCTATATAATTGATTTCATAATTATTTTTTTATTTGGAAAAATCCTTTCTATATTTGTTCCAGGAAGAAGTTATGGATTGATTATGGAAATTCCTCCTTTAAAAAAGCCATCTTTAAAAATTGTTTTAAAACAATCATGGTTTAGAATAAAAGATTTCATCTATTTTGCATTTCCAATAATTGTTTTTGGAAGTTTCCTTCTTCAAATTTTAAATATAACTCACCTAATAGATGGTTTTGTTAATTTAGTTTCACCACTCTTTTTAACTTTTTTAGGTTTACCACCCTTAACTTCAATTCCTCTAATATTTGGTATTTTAAGAAAAGAACTTACTCTTATTATGCTTTTTTCACTTTTTGGAACAAATGATGTTCATTCTTTTATGACACCAAAACAGATAATTATATATTCTTTAATAACTCTATTTTATTTTCCATGCATAGCAACATTTGCTGCATTAAAAAGAGAAATTGGTTTATTAAATACTATTTTAATAACAATCTTAGAAATTTTATTTGCATTTTTACTTGGTGGTCTATTAAATTTTATATTGTAAAATAAATATATGAAATTTTTAATTTTTTTAGGGCTTATTGTTCCAGGAATTTTAACTGGTTTAGGCGCAATTCCTGTTCTTTTTATCAAAAAAGAGATTTCATTTAAATATATTGATGCACTTCTTGGTTTTGCTGCAGGTGTTATGCTTGCTGCAACATTTTTCAGTTTACTTTTGCCTTCACTTGAGAGAGGCGGTGTAATTGTAACAACAGTTGGAATAATAACTGGTGCTCTATTTTTATCAATTCTTGATAAAATCACTCCTCACACTCATTTTATAAAAGGAGATGAAGGTCCATCATCAAGGCTTAAAAAAATATGGCTCTTTATATATGCAATAACTTTGCACAATTTACCAGAGGGTCTTGCTGTTGGAGTTGGTTTTGGATCAAGTGATTTTAAGGCAGGATTAATTATTGCAACAGCAATTGGTCTTCAAAATATGCCAGAAGGTTTAGCAGTTGCGCTCCCTTTACTTAGTGAAGGATATTCAAAACAAAAAGCATTAGGCATCTCTTTTATTACAGGAATTTTTGAACCATTTATGGCATTTTTAGGTTTTTTTCTTGTGAGAATTTTTATAAAAATTCTTCCATTTGCTCTATCTTTTGCAGGTGGTGCAATGCTTTATGTTATTTCAGATGAAATAATTCCAGAATCACATAAAAGAGGTTATGAGTTAGAGGCAACATTTTCAATTATTTTTGGATTTATTGTTATGATGATTCTTGATTATCTTCTTGGATAGAATCTTTTAAATCACTATATGATGGAATTCCTCCCAAACTCTTCGAAACTTTAACTGCTCTTATTATTGATTTTTCAACTACTTTTGCAGCATAAGTCCCAAGAGTTGTTAAATCCAAATCTTTATTCAAACATGTACTTACTGTAAAAACAATATCTCCATCAAGCATTGTGTGAACTGGTTTTATTGCTCTTGCGATCCCATCATGAGCCATTTCACTTATTTTTTTTGCTTCCTCTTTATCAATTTTTGCATCTGTTAAAACAACAACCAAAGTTGTGTTTTCTATTTGATTCATTGTTAATTTACCAAAAAAAGTTTTCAAATAATTTTCTGTATTCAAAAATCCTTTTCCAATTAATTTTCTTGCTCCTGCAATAATTTTTCCATCTTCATAGATATCACCAAAAGCATTAACAACTGAAAATGCAGAAATATTTACCCCATGAATCTCCTCACTATAAAAACCAACTCCACTTTTCATTGAAAATTTCATACCTAAAATTTTTCCAACAGTTGCACCTGTTCCTGCGCCTATGCTTCCTTCATGAGGTTCTTCACTTAAATTTAAACATGCTTTATAACCCATCTCTTCATCAGGAAAGATGTCACTTTTTCCAATTCCAAGGTCAAAAATTATTGCAGAAGGGACAATTGGAACTTTTCCAAAACCAGTTTCAAAACCAATATTCTTTTCTTTTAAATATCTCATAACACCTGATGCAGATGATAATCCAAAAGCACTTCCACCAGCAAGACAAATTCCATGAATTTTTCTAATCATTTTTGTTGGTTCAAGAAGAGATGTTTCTCTTGTTCCAGGAGCAGAACCTCTTACATCACAACTTGCTACTGCTCCATTTGGGAATATAATAACTGAAACACCAGTTATTGCATCAAAATCTTCATAATGTCCAAAATAAACACCTTTCATAAAATCTCCCTTTTAATTTTTTTTCTTTAATTATATAATTAATATTAAATTATGAAATTAATTTATTCAAAAGATGAATTAATTGAATTGGAAAATCAAATTTTTAAATTGAAAATTTTAATTCCAATTATAGGATTAATATTTTATATAACATCAATTTTTTTTAAATTTACAAAATATCCTCTCTCACCATTTTTTCACGTTTCAATTTTTTATTCTTTTATTCTGATTTTAATACACCATATATTCAGAAAATTAAAAGAAGATAAATTCATATATTGGTATTTTTCAATTTCAATTATAGAGATAATATTAGCAACAATTCTTATTTATTATTCTGGTGGAATAACAAGTTCACTCTTTATGTTTTATATAATAATAATTTTATCTATCTCTGCATTCAGAATTCCAAATATACCATTTATTTTTGGTTTTTTATCATATTTATCATATTTAATTCTGGTATTTGGTGAATATTTTAAATTTTTTAAATATGTTGATTATTTTTCTTCTGAAAACATTGAAATAACACTTCCATTTGTCTATCAAAGAAGTTTACTTGTTGGTTTTTTTATTATGATTTTTTCACTTTTTGCAAATAGAATTATAGTTGAGTTAAATAGAGAAAAGAAAATTCAAGATCTTTTAAGAGAAGGTTCTCTTCTTTTAACTTCATATATTGGAGATAGAGAAAAATTTTTAAAGACAATTTTAAAAATTGCAAGAGATTTGGTTCAGGCAGATAGTGCATCTATAATTGAATTTAAAAATGGTGAATATAAATTTGCTGCATGGGATAATTTAAAAGATGAGGCTATTAAAATAATAGAAGAGAATTTTAAAAATATAAAACCAAAAAATCTTGAAATAATTAGAGAAACAAAATCTCCTTTAAAATTTGATGATGTTTGGAAGGTCCCATATTGGATAAAAGTTACTACTTTTAGGTCTTATATTGGTGTTCCAATTATTCATAAAAATGAAGTCGTTGCAATTTTAAATGTTGATTCAAAAAAAGTTGGAAAATTTAAAGATATAGATGTTAGATATCTTGAAATGTTTTCAAAAATAATTTCGACTGTTTATGAAAAAGATGAATTGATAAAAAATATAAAAGAATTAAATTTAAAACTTGAATCTCTTTCTGTAACTGATCCATTGACAAATCTCTATAATAGAAGAAAAGCAGAAGAGATTATTAAATATTATATAGAGGTATATTTTAGAAGAGAAGAAAACTTTCAAATTATAATTTTGGATATTGATAATTTTAAATCAATTAATGATAACTATGGACATAAAGAGGGTGATAATGTTTTAATTAAATTTAGTGATATATTAACAAAAAATGTAAGAAAAATAGATTTTGTTATTAGATATGGTGGAGATGAATTTTTAATTATTTTACCAAATACACCCCCTCCTTCAGTTGAAACAGTCATTGAAAGAATAAATTATGTATTTAAAGAAGAGTTTAAAGATTTAATTAATAAATTAAATTTAGGTATATCATATGGTTTTATAAGTTTTATAGATTATATATCTCAAATTAAATTTGAAAATAAAGAATTAAATACAAATTTTTTATATGAAAATTTATTAAATGAAGTTGACAAGTCGCTTTACTATTTTAAAAAATTGAAAAGAGTATCTTAATCAATTTCAATTTTAAAATCACCACTTAAAGTTTTGATATTTAAAATTCTTTCTTTTGAACCAAATCCAATCTCACCTTTTGTTATTTTTGTAACCTTTCCTTCATAAACAATTGTTCCATCACCTGTTTTTGTATCACTAATTATTACTAAATCCTTTGTATCTGTTTTTATGTTTATATCTCCTGAAATTGTTTTTATCTCAATAGTATCATTTATTTTTAAATTATAAAAAGTTTGGTCACCGCTAAAAGATGATATATAAAGTTTTTTTACTTCACAATCTTTTAAGTTAACATCACCTGAGTATGTTTTGATAAAACCAATGTCTTTAACATTTATTAATGAAATGTCTCCAGATTTTGAATTCAATTTAAAATCTCCATCGACATTTTTTAATTCTAAATCTCCGCTTATAGTATAAAGGTCTATTTCTCCATCTATATTTTCAATATTAATATCTCCACTAACACTTTTTATCTTTAATTTTCCAGACAAGTTTTTGATTTCTGAATCACCTGATACTGTACTTATATACAAATTTGTTTTTTTAGGAATGTAAAGTTTTAACTTTTCTCCAAAAGTTTCACTACTTGAAACAATTCCAAATATATTTATTTTTATTCCTATGCTTTTGATTTTAGATTTTAAATATAAATTGTTATCTTTTTCTTCAATATCAAAGTTCTCTTTTCCATAATCAAAAATTATTTTATTTAAATCTTCTCTTCCTATAATTTCAATTTTTTCAGATATCGATTCAATATAGATGTTTTTATAACTCTTTCCAATCTTCTCTTCTTTGTATTTCTCTTTTATCTTTTCAATCAATTTATTTTTTATCTCTTCATTTATTTTTTGATTGTTATAAAGTTCTTCAATCTTTTTTATTAAATCATCTATGCTATTCATTATCTTCCTCCAACAGTTTTAGAGCATCATCTCCACTTATTTCGCCCTTTTCCAACTTTTTAACTATCTCCTCTATTTTATTAATTTCATCCTCTTTTATTTCCTCTTTTTTCTCTTCTTCACTTAAACCAAGAGATTTGAGAACCTCTTCAAGACGAGATTTTGCGGTTGGATAAGATATGTTTAACCTCTCTTGAACCTCTTTGAGATTACCTCTTGACATTAAAAAAACAATTAAAAATTCTTCTTCATCTCTTGAGAGAGTTAAAAATCTATTAAGAGGAAACTCTCCCTTAACAACAGTTTTACATTTATCACATGTTAACTCTGTTATTTTTAAAACTTCTCCACATGATGGACACCTTGATGGCAATCTCTTCATAATTTCCTCCTTTAAAATAATTTTACATCATTAAAATAAATTTAATTAAAATTAAACTCTTACTTTAAAAAATTAAATTGTTTAATTAAATCTAACTTAAATTTTTCAATTAAAAAGTTTCCCTTTTCCTTTTTAAAAACTAAAATCTTTTCTTCTCTTTTCTTATTTTTAAAACTTTTTTCATTCAAAATCTTAAACTCTAATACTTTCATCTTAAACCTCCTTTTAAAAAAATTAAATATCTTTTTAATAATATTAACACATATATTAATTTTGTCAAGAGATATATAAAATATATTAATTATAGATGAAAAATTAATAAATATTGATTAAATTTTTTTAAATTATTTTTATTTTAAGTTTTTCATTTAAATATAAAAATCTATCTTCAATGTTATAGATTAGTTTAAAAGGATATATTTTAAGACCTAAATTTAAACATAATAAAAATTTTTCATAAAAATCTTTATCAATAAATTTGTTTGGAGAAAAGTATTCTGCATTTGGAAGAAAAACAAGAAAAATCAAAATAATTTTTTTGTTCATTTTCAACAATTCACACATCTTTTCAAGGTGTTCTCTTCCCCTTTTTGTTGGGGCATCGGGAAATAAAGCAAATTTGCCTTCTTGAAATGTACACCCTTTAATTTCAATGTAAATCTCACCTTCATTTTCATCAAAAACCAAAAAATCCAATCTTTTATTTTCAATTTTTATCTCCCTTTTTATTTTTAAAATCCTGTTTATATTCTCTATGAAACCTTTTTTGATCAAAATTTCTCCAATATAGTTATGTAATTTTGAGTTAATTAAAATATAATCATTTAAAAATTTTCCAAACATCACATCATATTCTGTTTTTCTTTTTTCACTTTTTTTAAATTTTTTTAAAAGAATTTCATTTCCATCAAATAAAATTTTTTCTAATCTTCCAGGGTCATGTATATGAGCATAAATTAAAGAGTTTTTAACTTCAATGAGACCTAAAAATTTATTTAATCTTTTTAAAAAGATCCCCTTTTTATCAAAATCTATTTTTAAAATTTTATCCTTTGAAAAATTTTCCAATTATACTTAAAAATATATTTTTAAAATTTAAACTCTCCTTTTTATCTCTCTTTTCGTATTGATTAAATCTAACTAAACTTTCCAAATCAATTCTATCTTTTTTAGGATATTCACCTTGTAAATAACCAAATGTTATCAAACCGACAATGTAAAATTCTTGAGGTAAATTTAAAATTTCTTTTACTCTTTTTTCTCTAAATGCACCAATGAAACAACTTCCAATTCCTAATGAATGTGCTTCAAGCATCATATTTTGTGCACACATTCCACAATCAATATCAATCCATCTATGTTTCCTTACTGTATAAATAACAATGATAAGTGGAGATTCTTTAACAAAAGAGTTTATTGTTAAAATTTTTGTAGCATCTCCAATCTTTTTTATTATCTCTTCATCTTCAACAACAATAAATCTCCAAGGTTGGTTATTGCTTGCTGATGGTGCCCATCTTCCAGCCTCTAAAATTTTTAATAAATCATCTTTTTTAATCTTATCTTTTTTATAATTTCTTATACTTCTTCTTGATTTGATTGTTTCAAGAATATCATTCATCAAATCACCTCAATTTAAATTTTAAATCAATCTGAAATATCTCTTTCAAGCATTGATAATAGTTTTCCTTTTAATGAATAGATTGAGATATTGAAAATTACTGATTCTCTCTTTTCAAAAAGTTTTAATAGAATAAAAACTATTAAATAAATTGAACCACCGATTGTTACAAAGAATAGTGTTCTTATTAACCAGATTGAAGCAAGAGTGAAAAATAAAATGAGTATTGGAACAAAAAGATTAACTTCAAAAGGGTATGGAAGAGTGAAAATTGGAATTGACATTAAAATTGTAATTATTGATAAAATTATATATTTTGGTAATGGATTTTTTATTTTCTCTTCTTTTGAATCTTTTTTCAATTCTTCAATCTTATTATTTATATATTCTTTAACTTCATAATAATTTTCATCGTTGCAATAAATGGCCATAAGCGTTCTCCACTCATTTTTCAATAAAATCACCTTATCATTATCTATTGTATCTATTTTCTTTATATCTTTATAATTTATAAAAATCTTCTCTCTTGATTTTGCAATCAATCCAGAACAAGTTTGTGTTGGTTTTCCAAATAATATTCCTAAAAAGATAGATAAGTTTGTTATGTTTTTACCTCTTTTATCTATCATTTCATAAAGAACACCCTTATTATTCACAGTAAACCTTAAACTCATTCTATTTCCAAAAACTATGAAAATAATTAAAATTGTTAAAATATAAAGACCAAGACAGACCAAAAGAAAGATAAATAAAATTGTTGGAACCTGTTTTAAATCTCCTTGAGTTATAAAGATAACTGACATTAGAATTGATATGATTATATATGTTATTAAAAAAATTAAAAAAATTTGTCTCATCAAAATTCTGTTGTTTAAAAGTGGAATGTTTATCTCCCATTTTAACTCTTTATCATTCATAAATCTCCTCCTTATAAAACTTCAATTTTGTGATTCAACTAATTTATCAAAAAATTCAACTATTTGATTCATTATATCTTGATCAACCTCACTTGCCAATTTATAATCAATTTTTTCTTTAAATTTTTCAATCTCTTCTTTTGGTATTTTGTTTTCACCTCCATAATTTTTTATCAACTCTTTTAATTCATTTTTAATCTTCTCATTGTATTTTCTTGCATCATTAGATATAAAGATCCAATGTTCTTTATCATCAAATAGTTTCATAATAACATTTGTTTTATTCAAATTTTTGCACTTTTCTAAAATACTATCCTCTAATTTTACAACCTTATCATCTTTGCTATGCATAATTAAAATAGGTATTGTGGTTTTATTTATGCCATCAATTGCGGTTATAGTTGTTAATTTACCAAATCTTATTTTTTCAAATAAATCAATGTATAAAAAAATAATTTTTCCTAAAAAACCATAAGATTCTATAAAAACTTTTTTTATCATTTCAAATGGTGAATTGAATCCAGAACATGAAACTACACCCAAAATATTATTTGAATTTAATAATATTGAACATACAGCATAACCACCCCAACTATGTCCAAAAAGAAATATAGGTAAACTTTTAAAATTACTTTCTTTTTCAATAAATTTCAATGCATGATTAAGATCGATAACTGCTTGGAAAAGGCTTATAATAGAATCTCCATCACTTTCACCGCATCCAGTATTATCAAAACCAAAAACAAAATAATTTCTATTTGCAAAATAGTTTATTTCATCTATATAATTTATGTGGGTTCCACCTAACCCATGAGAAATTACTATAATACCTTTCTTTGTCTCTTTATTTTCCTTATAATAAATATAACCTTTCAAAAATTGACCTTTATTAGATTTAAATTTTACACTTTGATAGTTTAAATCAGGATAATTTTTTAAAATATGATCAACTTTATTATCTCTTGGTGTATTTCTTTTGAAAGATTGATTATATGAAGATATTGTTAAAATGCCCGAAAAAAGAATAAATAGAAATAATGATAAAATTATTATAATCATAATTTTATTACCTTTTTTTAAGCATTTCATACTTCATAAATTTTTCTCCTTATAAAATTATTCTTAATATTTCATATTTAACTTTATCTCTGTTTGAGTTTGTTAATACAAAAATTTTACCATAATTTTTAAAAGAATCTATAAAATCTCTATGAAGAGTTGCTAATAATTTGATATCTTTTTTCATAATTTCATTTATTTTGTTTTTGAAAAAACTTGAATAAAACTCCATTTTTCCAATTTCATCAATTATTAAAAAATAAAAATCTCTTTTTAGAGATTGTTTTAATATATCATCAAGATTTTCTATATTTAAATAATAACTTCCAAATTTATAAGGAGTTGTATAAATTTTTGATGCAAAAATTTTTTCTATATTACTATTTAAATCAATTATTTTAAAACCAACCCTTTTTCCACTTTCTCTTATCTCTTTTGTTATAAAACCAGAGATAGTGAATTTGTTTTTAATTAATATTTTTGAAATCTCCTCAATTAAAGTTGTTTTTCCAACACCACTCTCACCTGTTATAAATATTTTCAAAAATCTCCCTCCTAATTTTTCTTGAATATATATCAACTTCTCTTAATGGTTCTGGTATTCTATATTTTGTTTCTAAATTTCTTAAAATAAAAAGGATTCCTTCAATATCAATTAAATTTCCAATTGATAAAAAAATTGGTTTAACATTATCTCTTGTTCTATAAGCAATACCAAGTATCTCACCATTTTCATCTTTTATAAAACTATAATCACCTTTTTTATCTCCTACTTTTTCATAAATTCCATATAAAAGATTTTTTGCAATTCCAATTGAAGGTTTTTTTAATTTTGTTCCAAGATATGTTGCTATACCCATTCTTCTTGGATGAGAAATTCCCTGGCCATCAACAACCAATAAATCAAATTTTTCATTTTTAAGCCCTTTTAAATAAAATGGTGCCTCTCTTAAAGAGAGATATGTTGGGACATATTTCACAAAAACTTTATCAACAATAAATTTTTTCTTTAAAATCTTTTTATTAATAAAATCATAAAAAAGAAAACATGATATTATGTTTTCTTTGTAATAAGATGAGTCAAGGAAAACAACAATTTTTGGAATCTCTTTTAAACTCTCAATTTTAAAATATCTTTTTAATTTCTCCTCCTCTTGAATCAATTTCTTAAAATCGTTAACTTTTTTCATAAATTTTATTTATATCTAAAAATGATTTTAACTCTTTAAATGTTAAAACTCCTCCAATGAAAATGTAAATATAATATGTGAAAAATTTGAAAAGAATTAAAAGATATGTGATTTTAGACAAAGTTACTTCATTTATAAAAAGAGAAGAGTAAATCGCTTCTGAAATTCCACTTCCTCCTGGTGTTACAGACCATCCAGAAAAAAAGTGGTAGATAAATTGAAGAAGGAATGATTTTAAAAATGAGGAGTTAACATTTAAACTTTTTAAAAGAAAATATGATAGAGAGTTTAAAATGAAAAATGAAAGAGTTGTCAAAAAAACAATTGGTAAAATTTTAAATTTAAGTTTTCTTATATTTTTCATTCCATTAACAAATCTCTCAAAATTTAAATTGATTAATTTTGCTATATTTTCTCTTTTCTCCTCACTCAATTTTTTGAAAAGAGATAAAATTTTATGACTCAATTTTCTAAAAATTTCTGGTAAAACTAATATTATAAAAATCAATAAACTCAAAAGAAGGATGAAAATTATTATGAAAAATATCAATCTATCTTTTAGATTGAGAGTTTCTCTTAAATTTCTAAATGAAAAAATTAAAAATATTGAAAAGAAAAGATATATAAACATATTCAAAAGATACATGAATGTTAATATGCTAACAATATTTCCTATTTCAAAATTTTTCTTTTTTGATATTAAATATACCTTTGCAGCAAATCCACCTGTTCCTAATGGAGTTATAGCAGAAAAGAAATATCCAATAAGATGTATGTATAGAAGATAAAAATATCCTATTTTTATATCAAAAAAATTCAAAATGATTTTTAATCTTATCACTTCAAAAAACCATATTGATAAAACAATTAGTGAGGATATGAAAATATAAAAATAGTTTATTTTTATTTTAAATATTGAGATCCCCTCTTTAAAAAATGAGAATAAAAAAATTAAGATTATTACTCCTAAACTCAATATAATCGAGTATATTAAATTTTTTTTAAAATTTTTCATAAAAGTTTGTTTTCTTTTAAACTAAAATAGAGTTTTTTCAACTCAAAATTGTAATCACTCTCTTCTCTCTCGATTTTATCCATAGTTTCTTCAAGTTCTTTTGTATAACTCTCTTTAACAAAATAGTATATATCTTTTCTCTTTTTTATCAAATTTACAACATCGATTCCAAGTTTTGTTGGAAATAGAACCCCCTTTCTTTCAACTATGTATCCTCTTTTAAGAAGTTTATCAATTGTTATTGCATATGTTGATGGTCTTCCAATTCCCTTTTCTTTCATCTCTTGAATAATTGATGAAAATGTATAAAGTGGAAATTTTGATTTATAATAATAACTTTTATTTTTTAATTTAAAAACACCTTCACTAAAACTATCAAGTTTTATTGGCATTATAAGGTTGTATCCATCTTCAACAATTTCAATATTTTTCCTCTCCTTTTTACCTAAATCTTTTATCTCCTTTGAATCACAAATTGGAATATAGTTAACAACTACTTTTTTGATTTTTACATCTCTCATTTGAGAAGCGATGAATTGTTTGAAAATCAAGTCATATAATTTTAGATGTTCATCTGTTATCCCTTGAATGTTTGAATAGAAAATAAAAGATTTTAACTCTTCTGAATCTATACTTTTTGTTGGTCTAATACATTCATGTGCTCCTTCCTCTTTTTCAAATGTTCTTATTTTTATAAACTCTTCACCAAAATTTTCCTTTATATATTCATATGCAACTTTAACTCCACTATCTGAAACTCTTATACTATCAGTTCTATGATATGTTATAAGTCCAGATTCAAAAAGGTCTTGTGCAAGTTCCATCGTTTTTTGTGGAGAAAATTTCAAATAATTTGAAGCATTTGAAAGAAGAGTATCTGTTGTGAATGGTTTTTGAAAACTTGTCTCAATCTCCTCTTTCTCTTTTAAAACATTTAAACCTTTTACATTAACAAAAAACCAATTACCAAAATTTTTATCATCAAATTCAAATTCAACCTTTTCATTTTCAGTTTCAACAACCACAACAAATAGTTTGTTTTTGCTTTCAAAATATCTATCAACAATCCATTCAAGTACAGGAGTCTGAACTCTTCCTGCTGAAAGATTTTGTGATGCAAATCTTCTCTGAATGAATTGAGAAACAGTGAATCCAATCCATCTGTCCGAAACTCTTCTTAAAAGTTGAGATTTAACAAGATTTATATTGATCTCTCTGAAATTTTCTAATGCTTTTAAAAATGCCCTTTTTGTTACCTCATGAAATTCAATCCTTTTTGAGTTTTGGTTTATTGGTTTTAGTGATAAATAAATATCATAACTTATCTTTTCACCTTCTGTATCTGGATCTGTTGCAAGAAAAATATCGTTCACCTCAACTCCAAGTTTTCTTAATGATTTTATAATCTCTTTTCTTGATTCATCTATTGGTTCAAAAACAGGAATAAACTCATCTTCCTCTTTTATAACTCCAAAAATCCCCTCTTCTTTGTTTAAATCAAATACATGACCTTTTGTTGCAACTATGATTAAAAATTTATTTTCAATTGTTATTTCATACGCTTCTATTTCTCCAATTTTTCTTCTTAATGGTTTTCCAAAAAAGTTTGCAATAGTTCTCGCTTTATTTGGAGATTCAACAACTATCAATGTTGTTTTGAAATCTATCTTCTCTTTGTCACTTTTTCCTAACTTAGCATTCTTAATCTTTACCCTATCTTCATCAACCTCTTTTATCACATCATCTAAATTTACCTCTTCTATCTTTTTGAAATCAAATTCATCAGAAATCCAAGAGAGTTTCTTTTTTAGTGATTCAAAAATTATTTCATCATCAACAAGAATATATGATAAACCTTTTGTTAGACCTCCAATATACAATCTTGAAGTTCTTCCAGATGCTTGAATATAACCAACAATGTCAGGTATGTAAATTGTTATTAAATCGTTCTCTTTTTTGATTTTCGCATCTTTCAACTCTTCAAATTTTTTTATAATATCTTCATTTGAAAATAGATTTTTAATCTCTTCAACAATTTTCTCAATTTTTAATAGTTTTCCTTTAGGGATTTTCTCTTCATCTAAATAAACGAAATTTTCAAGAAATTTTAAATTTCTATATAGTTTTAAACTCTCCTCTTTTGTTAATATCTCTTTTTTTGTTAAAACTGGAAGGAGAGATAACAAGAAATAATATATACCTTTAAAATTATCCAATCTTAAATATATTTTTATCTTTGGAACACCAACAAAAAGTGCATATCTTACAGTTTCAGGAAGGTCAAGCCCTCTCGCAATTGGATTCTTGAAACTTGAAAAACCAACAACAACTTTTACTTTTCCTCTTTTAAAAGATGTGATTTTTTTATCCAACTCCTCATAAGAGATTGCTTTTATTCCATTTTTATTTAAAAAATCAACATATTCTTTAACATCTTCTCTTGTTTTATCTCCTGGTAAAAAAATCAAACCACCATCACCAAGTTTTTTGATTCTCTCTAAACTCAATGAATATAAACTCTCTTGTTGAACATTTTCATAAATTTCAACAATGTTTCTTAAGGTAACTCCCATCCTTCCAATTTCAAAATCAAAAAGTTCTCTAAAAATTTGTAATCTTGTAGATTTTGGATTTGATGTTGCAGATGAGACGATTAAAACTCCTTTTCTCTTCTCTTTTATCTTTTCTATCTCATTTTTTAAAATGTTCAATTTCTCAAGGGCTTCTCTATTTTCTTCTAAATTTTTATTTATCAATGATTTTTTTAAATTTATCAATTCTAAAGTTTTTAAAATATCATTTTCATCAAAGCCAAGAAGATAGAGTATCTTATCAAGATGTTTTGCTCTTTTTAAAATAGAATCAACATCATCAATGAAAATTAATTTAAAGATTCCCCTTTGAATTAAATTAAAATTTTTATATAAAAAATTTGTTGTTGTTATTAGAATTTTGAAATCTCCACTTTTAATTCTATTTTTTGCAGAATCTTGCTCCTTTTTTGTTTTATAAAATCTACTTGAATATGCGATAATTTTCTCTTGATCAACTCCATAATTTAAAAGCCTCTCTTTTGCCTGATTTACAAGTAAATTTGTTGGAAAAACAAGATAAACTTTTCCATTTTCATTTTCTGAAATGTATTTAGAAAGAATGAGACCAAAAGTTGTTTTACCTATTCCAGTTGGAGCGATGAGAGCAAAAGAGGTGTTCATGAAATATCTTATTGCCCATGTCTCTTGAAGAGACCATGGTTCATTTTTAATTGAGTTTTTAAAAATATTTTTAAATTCATTTAATCTTTTTCTAATTTCGCAAGTTTTCTTAATAAATCCATCTTTTATCTCTTCACATATTTTTTCTTTTTCAACTTCCTCTTTTAAACAAATATCACATGGAAGACCTTTTAAAAGTCTTTCTGAAGATATAATATTCCCACAATTCGGACAACTCTCTCTGTAAATTAATGGAATTTTTTCTTGCATTTTAAATTAAGATTCCATCTTCTCCTTTATCTCATGTAAAAGTTCACTCGGATTTTTAATTGGATATTTTAATTTATCAAGAATATCTTTAATTTCAATTCCTTTTGGCAACTTTATCTCACCAATTCTTTCAATTAAATTTTCTTTTGAATTTATTGGATATTTAAGACCCTTTGTATTTTTCAATACAAGATATGCCCATGGTATATCAAATTCATAAATTGCATCTTGTGAAATTTTTCTTGAGAATTCAATTAAAATTTGTGACTCCTCTCCCTCCTTTACAAGTTTATATGCGATTTTTGCAATACTGCCAGCAACATGAATTTTCAACTCCTTACCCTTCTCTTTCTCCTTTTCAAGAAACTCTTCAAGTTTATCTGGTTCAACATCAATTTTAGCCCTTAAAATGTTTCTTACACTATTTCTTGTTAAACCAACATATTTCGCAATCTCATCTTCTGTTTTTAAATACTCCTCTCTTAAAACAACTGCAAAAGATGCTCTTGCAAGAGATGGAAGCCAAGTTAAAGTTCTGAATAGAGCAAGTTTTGTCAATCCTCCAAGAAGGTCTATACATTTAAAGAAAACTCTTCCTGCAAATTGTTCTATATCTTCTCCCTCAAATTGTGGACCTTTCACCTCTATAACCATTTTAAAACCTCCTTAAAATTAATTATAATATTTTTATATGAAACAAAAAACTTGTAAAAATTTTTCAATTAATTATTGGAGGTGATTATGGAATACATTGTTGAAGAGATAGGAAGGGAGTTTTTCTTGATAAGGTCACCTGAAAAGGAGTTAAATAGAAACATTTATCTTAAAAGATTTATTAGTAGTGACAGAAAAGAAAGGGTAAATATGATTTTTGATCCAGGAACACCACTTGATTATGAATCTCTTTTTAAAATCTTAAAGGATTTAATAGGTGGTGTTCAAAATGTAAATTTGATTTTTTTGAGCCATCAAGATCCAGATATCTCTTCAAACTTAAAAGCATTTCTTGCTGCAAACCCAAATTTATTGATTCTTGCATCAATTGATACTTTTAGGCTTGTCTCAATGTATGGGATTTCTCAAAAAAATTTTAAAGGTGTTGAGACATTCAAAAAAGATATAGTTAAAATTTCAAGAACAGGTCATATGATTCAATTTGTTCCTGCATATTTCTGTCATTTCAGAGGAGCTATGATGCTTTATGATTTTGAGAGTAGAGTTTTGTTTAGTGGAGATTTTCTTTCAGGAACATTAACTAAAAAAACAAAAGGAATTTATGCAACAGAGGAATCATTTGAGGGAATAAAGATATTTCATCAAATCTATATGCCATCTAAAAAAGCGCTTCTTCTCACAATTGACAGAATTGGTCTTTTAAATCCACTTCCAGAGGTTATCGCTCCACAACATGGAGACATAATTAAAGGAGATTTTGTTTACGATTTTCTTACAAAACTAACAAAACTTGATGTTGGATTGGATCTTTTAAGTTGGACTGAAACTGAAAAAGATAAATTGTTGGATGCAATTAACCACTTCTTAAATTCTCTTAAAGAGATAGATGTTAATGTTCACGAGCAACTTTTAAACAAACTTAAAAGAGTTGGTGAGTTTACTCAAATTTTTACTTTTTCAGGAGATATTGTTGAAGATATAAAATTAACTCCTCAAGATGGAATTGATTACATTACAAGAAATCTATATGAAATTAAAGATGGAGCATCATTTGTCTCTCTTCTTGTGAATTCTTTGACAAACTTTGGTTTATTAGATAAAATTCCAAAACTAAAAGAAGAAAGAATACAACTTGAACTACCAATAGAAGAATAAAAATTTTTTAAAATAATCAAAATTAGATTCAAATTTTTATTTTAAATCTATTCTAAAAAAGTTTTAATCTTAAACTTTTATTTGCATCTATTTAAAAAATATTGACAAAGCAAAGGGGGTGAGTAAAATAAAAATTGACTAACTGGTCAGTCAATATGGATAAGAAAAAAAGAATTTTTGAAGAGGCACTTAAACTATTTTTAGAAAAAGGATTCAATGAAACAAGCATAGATGATATTACAAAAAAAGCATTAATATCAAAAGGAAGTTTTTATACTTATTTTAAATCAAAAGAAGAACTTCTTTATGATATTGTTAAAGAACTATTAAATAATGTTGAGAAAAGATTTTATTCATTAATTGAAAAAGAGAAAAAAGATGCGCTAAGTTATTTAAAAGATTTCTTTGAATTCAATATAACTCTTGCAAATGAATACTCTTCATATGTTTTAACATTTTTAAGAGATATAGGTTTTTCTCCAAAAAATGTTAGAGAGTCATTAAGAGATTCAATTTTAAAAGAACTCAAAGAAAAAATTAAAAAATTTTTGTCTCTATTCAAAAAAGATGCAGATGAGAATGACGTTTTGATTTTATGGGGAATAACCCTTTCAATATGGGGAAAGATTCTTTTTGAGAATCAATCAATTGATACTCTCTCTTTGGGAAAAAAAGTTTTAAATATTTTAGGAGGCGATTTATGAGGGGATTAGTTAGAGGAATTGTTAAAAAGAGAATTTTGATATTCACAATTTTTCTTTTTCTCATATTAATCTCTCTTTTTTATGTAAGGAATGTAAAAATCACATATGATATCTACAAACTACTTCCAAGAGAGATTGAATCAATTAAAGGAATGGAAATTCTATCAAAAAAACTTCAACATGGAGCAACTTTAACAATTCTATTTAAACCAAAAGAAAAAGAGGAAGTTGAAAAACTTCTATTCAATTTAGAATCTCTTCCATATGTTGAAAATGTAACTTCAATTAAAGATTATGTTGATATTTCACTTCCAGAGGAGTTATGGGGAGAAGAGGCAAAATCTTTTTATAAAGATGGTTACTATAGAATTGATGTTGTTCTTAAATCAGATAAAGATTATACAGAAGAGATAAAAGATTTGAGAAAAATTTTGAGTGAAGATGCTTCTTTGACAGGCACAGAAGTTATATCACTTGAACTTCAAGAGAGTTTTAGAGGAACAACAGAAAGATATTTCTTAATTGGAGTTATTCTTGTTTTGATATTTCTATTGATAACATTTCCAACAATTTTTGGCCCATTCTTCATTATCTTTTCAATGGTTGCAGGTGTTTTAATAAACATTGGAATAACATCGATCTTAAAAACAGAGGTTTACTTTTTATCATTCACAATTGTTTCAATTCTTCAACTTGCAGTAACTCTTGATTATTCACTTTTTCTTTACCACAGATACATTGAGGAGAGAAAGAGAAGAGATAAAGATGATGCAATGGAGGAAGCACTTTTAAAAACATTAAAACCAGTTCTTCTCTCTGGTTTAACAACTATTGCTGGATTTTATGCATTGACTTTTGGAAGACTCACAATTTTCAATCAAGCAGGATGGATTTTGGTTAGAGGAGTTGCAATTTCAATGCTTTCATCATTTCTCTTCCTTCCATCAATGCTTCTTATTTTTGATAAATTGGCGATTGGAAGAGAACATAAAGTTTTAACTTTTGCATTTGAAAGTGTTGGAAAATTTTTGAGTAAACATTCTTTTATAATAACAATAATATTTTTAATAATTTTATCTTTCTCATATTTTGGTTCAAATAGAGTAAAACTTGTTTATGACCTTAAAAATTTCTATCCAAAAGACCTTAAATCAATGGAAACATTCAACAAAATAAATGAAATTTTTGGAGAAAAAGAGATGCTTTACATAATTTCAAATAGAGAAAATGAAAACTTCTCTCAAACTTTAGAGAAATTAAAAAATTTGGATGGAGTTGAAAGTGTTATTCATTACTCAACAATAATTGATCCAACAATTCCTTATGAGTTCTTACCAAAAGAGATTTTTGAGAGATTCATATCAGATGATTATGAGTTTGCAATTTTATATTCAAAATATAAGATAAATGAGAATGAAGGAAAAATTTTAAGAAAAAACATAGAAAAGATAATTAAAGAAAATATTAAAGGAGAGATATATTTAACAGGTGAATCACTTTTATTGAGTGATCTTAAACAAATAGCAATGGAAGATCAAAACAAGACAACAAAACTCTCATTTATTTTTATAATTTTAATAATATTCTTTGGATTCCTTTCACTTATTTCGCCACTATTTTTAATCGTTCTTGTAAAAACAGCAATATGGACAAACATCGCTTATTACACATTGATAGGAATCTCATCTCCATTTTTCATTCCAACACTTTTAAATACAATTCAACTTGGAGCAACAATTGATTATGCTGTTCTTGTATATTCAAGATATGAAGAGGAGAGGAAAAATGGATTAAATCCAAATGAGGCAGTAGTCATAACTACAAAATTCAGTTCAAATTCAATTATGACAAGTGCTGGAACAATGATTTTGATGACCCTTCCATCATCACTCTTATCAAAAATTCCACTTGTTAACTATACAATGGGAAGCCTTGCAAGAGGTGCTTTTCTTTCATTTATTTTTGCTCTATTCTTCCTTCCATCAATTGCAAAAACCTTTGATAAGTTAAATGAGAAATTATCTATAAAATTTCATCATAAGGAGGTGAAGATATGAAAAAAATTATTTTAGGATTATTATGTTTTTTGCTCTTTTTCATACCAACATTTTCAATTAACTCTCAAATAAGAATTTATGATAGTGAAAATATCTATGTTTTGTGTGATGTATATGGAAATGTGAAAGATAAAATTCTTGTTGATTGGATAAGAGTTAAAGGGGATGGAGATTATGAAGTAAAAGATCCATACAAAGAACTTACTGATATAAGAAAAATTTATGGAGATGGAAATGTTGAGATTAAAGAAAATTTTGTTTTGATTAAAGGAGAGAGTAAAGAGTTTCAAGATACATATTATAGAGGAAATTATATCGGTTCTCTTCCATTTGAAATAAATGTTAAATATTATTTGAATGGTATAGAGAAAAAGATAGAAGAGATAAAAGGAAAGAGTGGAACAGTAAAAATTGTTTTAAAAGGAGAGAGTAAGTTAAGAATTGATAATGATCTGGTTCCACTTTTAATGGTTATTACAACCTCATTTGATTCAACTAAAATAAAGGATATAAAGTTAAGTGGTGATTCAAAGCCACAGGTTTTTGGGAAGAAATATCAAGTTAGTTTGATGACAATTCTTGACCCAAAAGATGAGGTTTTTATTGAATACACGCAAGATAACATTGAGATTCCAGAGATTATGATATCAATTTCACCACAATATATAACTTTTGAAATGCCTGATACATCTTATTTCAATGAATTTTCAACTGGAATTGATGGAATAAAAAAACTTGTTGAGTTTCAAAAATTATATGTTGAGGAGTTGAAAAACTCTTTGGCAAAAAGTTCACAAATTGATTTTACTCAATTTGAAAAAGGAGTTGATGACCTTAAACTATTAAATGATGCAATAAAATTACATGGAGATATTCTTTTGAAAATTTCAGAGAGTATTGACATAGAAAAGTTGAATAGTTTAAAAACACTTCCTTTGGGACTAGAGCAAATTATATCTTCTCTTAAAGAGATAAATAATAATTTAAACTCAATTATTTTATTGATTGATGGATATATTGATAT